>Ga0208519_100068_pt1 | contig 118507 bp, 100 predicted proteins | sample LakWasM130_HOW14_2_FD_183940 | JGI IMG/M metagenome (GOLD analysis project Ga0208519, IMG submission 183940) | Freshwater sediment methanotrophic microbial communities from Lake Washington under simulated oxygen tension - Sediment Metagenome... | ecosystem: Environmental > Aquatic > Freshwater... | reverse complement strand
ATGAGGCCACCACGCCGGGCAGCAGCAGGCTGACGCGCAGCCCCTGCCCCGGCTCGCTTTCCAGCGTCAGGCTGCCGCCGAGGCGCTGCACCAGGGTGTAGACGATGTGCAAGCCCAGCCCGCTGCCGCCCTCGCCGCGGCGGGTGGTGAAGAAGGGCTCCAACATGCGCGAACGCAGCTCGGCCGTGACGCCGACGCCGTTGTCCTCGAACACATAGCGCAGGCCATCGCCCTGCTGCTGCACCGCGAGGCTCAGCAGCAGGTCCGGGCGGCCGCCATGGATCAGGGCGTTCATCAGCAGGTTGGAGGTGATCTGCGCCAGCATGCCGGCGGCCATGCGCACGCGCAGCCCGGGCGGCACCTGCAGCTGCATGCGGGCCTCATGCTTGCTGATCTCGGCACGGTGGGCCGTCACCAGCGCCTCCAGGTAGTCGGCCAGCACGAACTCGCGCACCTCCTCCGAACTCTGGTCCACCGCCAGGTTCTTGAAGTTGCCGATCAGCTCGGCCGCGCGCTGCAGATTGCGCTCCACCAGTTCGGCGGACTGGGCAATCTGCGAGGACAGCGTGGCCAGCCGGCTGCGCGATACCTTCTCGCTGGCCAGCATCTCGGTGATCTCGCCGGCAAAGCGCCGCAGGCCGGATGAGGAGGTGATGGCGACGCCGATCGGCGTGTTCACCTCATGCGCCACGCCCGCCACCAGCCCGCCCAGGGCCGCCAGCTTCTCATGCTCGACCAGGTGCGCGCGCGCCTCCTCCAGCGCGCGCGTGCGCCGCGCCACCAGGGCCTCCAGTTCGGCCTCGCGCGCACGGTGCTGCAGCTCGGCCGCACAGCGCGCCGCAAAAATGGACAGCAGCGACAGCGCCAGCAGGCGCTTGCCTTCGTCCATCGGCCGCACGTCCATCGCCGTCAGGATGCCCAGGGTCTTGCCCTCGGTGCTGACCATGGGCATGCCGATATAGCTTTGTGCCCCCATGTCCACCAGCAGCTGGTCCTGCGGATACTCGGCCTGCACGCCGCTGGGGTGGAAGCACATGTCCTGGCAGCTGACGTTCTGGCAGGGCGTGCCGTCCAGGCCATAGGTGATGTTGGGAATGAAGTCGCTGCCCGCCCACACCGCCAGCGTGCGGGCGGCCTCGCTGCCCTGCACGCTGCACAGCTCGCCGGCGATCACGTAATGCACGTCCAGCGCCTTGGCCAGGTCGCGCACCAGCACGCGGAAGAATTCGTCGCCGCTGACGCGCGAGGTGCTGAGGGTGATGGAGCGCAGCGCCGCCTCGGCCAGCGCGCGCCCCTCATCGACCGAGAACAGCCGCTCGGGTCCGGCGCTGGCAGCCAGGGTGTTGTTCATGCGGCGCTCCTTGCATCATTCGTCAGGCCGGCGACAAGCAGCCGCCGGCGGACAGGATATCGCGGTAGTTGCGCAAGGCCAGCAGGCAGACGCGGTTCAGCAGGCTGTCGGTCAGATCGGTCTTCTGGCAGTACTCGTTGACATCGTGCTGGCGCAGCACCTCGTACTCGGACAGCCTGCCAGCCTGGCCGGTGCGGATGACGATGCGCGCGCGCGGGCTGCGCGACTCGCGGCGTATGCGGGCCACCAGGTCCAGGCCCGCGGTCTCGGTCTCCATCACCACGTCCAGCAACACCACCGCGATGTCGTCGCGCTGGCGCAGCATGGCCTCGGCCTGACGCGCACTCTGGGCATGCAGCAGACTGACGCCGCGGCCGTCGAGCGCCAGCTCGGCCAGCACCAGGGCGCTGACCTCGTGCACGCCGGGCTCGTCGTCCACCACCAACACCACCCAGGGCGTCAGGCGCTCGTCCCGAGCCGGCGTGTCTTCGTCGGAAAAATACAGGAGATCGTCGTCTGCCACGGTTCCCTCGCACGATGCGGCCAACCATGCCGCCAAAACGGCCGGGCCGACCCGCATTGAAGCATATGCCGCGGCCCCAATGAGACACGCCCCGCGAACAGCGGGGCGTGATCAAGGCGGGGTGGTGCCGGTTTACTTGCCGGCCAGCACCGGGGTGCCGCTGATGCCACGCGTCACCGCGAAGTAGCCGGGGCCGCCTTCGGAGAACTGTTCTTCCAGTTCACCGGTTTCGCGGGCACGTTGCAGCTCGGCCACCACCTCGGCGCGGGTCTTGCCCTTGACGGGGGCGGCGGCGGGCAACGTGGCCGGCTTGACGGCTTCGCTGGCGCTCAGGGTGTGGGCCTTGGGCGCATTCACCGGTGCGGCCAGGGCGCCAACGCCTTCCATCTCGGCGGCACGCTGGGCCAGCTCGCCGCTGGCGCGGGCCTGCTGCAGTTCGGCCAGCACTTGTTCGCGCGTCTTGCTTTGGGCGTTGGCACCGGAGGCGACGGCCAGACCGGCCAGCACGAGAGCGACGGAGATCGTAGAGAGCTTGTTCATGACGGGGTCCTTGGGGTTCGTTGACTTGAACCGTGGCGCCTATCGCCGGGTCCATGGAACGAACTGTAGGGACTCCTCCCTAGGGAAAACACTAGTCAAATCGCAAAAGACTATTCCTGTTTCACCAAGAATCTTTTGGAATATGACGAATGACACCCAAGCTGTGTCAACGATGCTGGAAGCCCGGCTGGCGCTTGGCGAGGAAGGCCTCCATGCCTTCGCGCTGGTCTTCGGTGCCGAACAGGGCGTGGAAATAGCGCCGCTCCACCGCCACGCCATCCTTCAGCGGGCCCTGGTAGGCCAGGTTCACCAGCTCCTTGATCAGCATCACCGAGGGGCCGCTGAAGCCATTGATGGTCTCGGCCGCGGCCAGGGCTTCGGTCAGCAGCTGATCCGCCGGCACCACGCGCGACACCAGGCCGCCGCGCTCGGCCTCGGCCGCATCCATCATGCGCGCGGTGAGCAGCATGTCCATGGCCTTGCTCTTGCCGATCGCGCGCGGCAGGCGCTGGGTGCCACCGGCGCCCGGGATGATGCCCAGCTTGATCTCGGGCTGGCCGAACTTGGCGCTGTCGGCGGCGATGATGAAGTCGCACATCATCGCCAGCTCGCAGCCGCCGCCCAACGCGAAGCCCGCCACCGCGGCGATCACCGGCTTGCGCACCTGCAGAATGGTTTCCCAGTTCTTCGAGATCAGGCCGCTCTTGAAGGCGCTGATGAAGGTGTGCGGCGCCATCGTCGGGATGTCGGCGCCGGCGGCAAAGGCACGCTCGGAACCGGTCAGCACGATGCAGCCGATGCTGTCGTCGGCATCGAAGGCCAGCAGGGCCTGGCCCAGCTCGTCCATCAGCTGGTCATTCAGCGCATTCAGCTGCTTGGGGCGGTTCAGGGTGATCAGGCCGGTCTTGCGGGCGCCATCGCCGCGCGTTTCGGTCAGGATGCATTCGTAGCTCATGGGGACTCCTTGGATGGGGGATCTGCTTGGGGCTGAACTATAGGCTGGGCGACCGGCTGGGCTTCCTGCAGCGGCGCCTGCTTGAGCATCAGGTCCACATAGGTCTGCTCGTCCTGCACGATGCGCAGGCGCACCGGCAGGTATTGCAGGGCGGGCGCCAGCCACACTTCCGCCTTCAGGTCGCCGCTGGTGTTCTGCACGGTCGGGCGCAGGTGCCAGGTCTTGAGGGGGCCGAGCGGGGTCTCCAGCTCTTCCTCGCCCAGCAGCTCGTAGCGCCAGCGGTAGAGCCGGCGCGGCAGGGCCAGCGGCAGCTCCACCACCCGCCCCGGCTGCAAGGCCTCGCGGCCGGTCAGGAACAGCCAGGTGAGCTGCACGAACTGGCTGGCCGTGTCCTGCACGCCAGCCGGTGCAGCCTCGCGCCGGCCATTCGGAAACTGCAGCGTCTCGCCCTCGAACTGCAAGGTGATGCGGCGGCGCTCGCTGAACAGGATGCGGGTGTCTTCGTCGTAGCGGCGCGGCGCGATGCCTTGCGGCGTGAGCTCGCCCTCGCTGCTCATGCGGCGCGAGATCAGCGGCGCAAAGCTGGGGCCTATCGCCACGTCGAGATGCACCTGGTAGCGGCTGCCCTGGCGCAACCACTGCACCTGGGCACTGCCATGCACCTCGCCGCGGTAGTTGCCCAGCAGGCGGTAGTCCAGTTGGGTGGAAGCGGGCCATTCGGGGCCGGGCTCAAACGCAGCGGCTGATGAAGATGCAGATGCCGCCGGCGCGGGCGCCGCGGCGAGCGGGGGCAACACGGGCATGACCGGCAGCGGCTCGGGCGCCGGGGGTGGCAGCAGGGGCAAGGCCGCCGGCGCGGCCGCAAAACGCGCCGGCCGCGGCGGCAAAGCGCGCGCGCGGGCCGCCGGCCGGGTAGGCGCCGCGGGCCGCAGCTCGCGCACGAACGCGGCCTGCAGGCGCGGCGGCATCGCCTCGGTCGGCGCACGCCAGCCCTGCTGCAGCCGGACCACCTGCTCGCTCAGCCAGAGATGGGCCAGCAGCACGCCGGCCAACAGGCCCAGCCAGGCCAGTCGATGCTGCCGCCGAGGCCTCGGCTTCAGCCGCCCAGCCATGCCCGGCGCAGGCTCAGCGCGCGCGCCGGCGCCTTGGCCGCAGGGCTCAGCGCCACCGGGGTGGCGGCGGCCTCGCCGGTGGGCAGTTGCAGCAGCAGCGTCAGCACGCGCTGGTCGCGCACCACCAGCCATTCCATGTGCGCCAGCCGTTCGGGCTGCAGGCCCAGCAGCGCGTCTTCCAGCTTGCGCAGGCGCCAGCCATTGCAGGCCAGGATCTCGTCGCCGGCGCAGAAGCCGGCGGCCAGCGCGGCCGAGCCCTGCAGCACCTGCTTGACGACGATGCTGCCGTTCTCGGACACGCGCAGCCCGACGCGCTGCGCCAGGCTGGGCTTGTCGGCCGCCCAGCGCAGGCCGAAGCGCTCCAGCAGCGCCGGCAGCGGCAGATCGTCGGTGCCATGCACCCACAGGGTCAGGTCTTGCGCCAGCGCCGCACCGCCCAGCTCGGTCACGGCGGCCATGATGTCGGCCTCGCCGATCGGGCCGCCGCCGCTGCGCTGCCACAGCAGGCGCATCACCGCGTCGAGGCTTGACGGCCCCGAGGTCCGGGCTGCGCCCTCCCCGCCCCCCGAGGGGGACAAGCAAACTTGGGACGGCCCGGCGCTTGCTTGAGCGCGCGGCTTGTCGGCGCTGCGCAGCGCCAGGTCCAGCGCCATCGCCACCATGGCGCCCTTGGTGTAGTAGCTCACCACCGCGTTGGGGGTGTTCTCGTCCTGGCGGTAGTACTTGACCCAGGCGTCGAAGCTGGACTGCGCCACGCTCTGGTGCTTGCGCCCGGGCGCGCCTAGCACGCCGCTGAAAGTGCCGGCAATCAGCTTCAGGTAGCGGGCCTCGTCGATCAGGCCGCTGCGCACCAGGAACAGCTCGTCGTAATAGGAGGTGAAGCCCTCGAAGAACCACAGCAGCTGGGTGTAGTTCTCCTGGCCGTAGTCGAAGCTGGCGAACACATCGGGCCGCAGGCGCTTGACGTTCCAGGTGTGGAAATACTCGTGGCTGATCAGGCCCAGCAGGCGCACATAGCCCTCGCTCAGCTCGGTCTGGCCCATGCGCGGCAGGTCGCGGCGCGCGGCGATCAGGGCCGTGCTGGCGCGGTGCTCGAGGCCGCCGTAGCTGTCGTCCACGGCGTTGAGCAGGAACACGTAGCGCTCAAAAGGTGGTTTTCCGGGCGGCTTGCCGGCGCGCTTGCCGGGCGGATGGGCGCCGTGCCAGAAATCGATCTGGGCCTCGCAGATGCGCTGGGCATCGCGCAGCAGGCGATCGCCGTCGAGGATGGGATAGGCGCCCGCCACCACGAACTCGTGCGGCACGCCGGCGGCGCAGAACTGGCCACGCCAGAACTTGCCGAGCTCGAAGGGATGGTCCACCAGTTCGTCGTAGTCGGCCGCCTCGTAGCTGGCCTTGCCGCGGCCCGCGCGCATGCCGGTGGCCACCTGCCAGCCGGGCAGCAGGCCGGCCAGGTCGATGCCATGCGGCTCGCCCTCGCGCCCATGCACGCGCAGGCACAGGCTGGTGCCGTTGAAGAAGCCGCGCTGGGCATCGAGGAAGGCCGCGCGCACCGAGGTGTCGAAGGCATAGACCTGGTAGCTCAGCACCAGCGCCGCACGGCCGCTGCAGCGCACCTGCCAGGCGCATTTGCTGGTCTGCTGCACCGGCAGTTCGCGCTGACCCTGGCGCGCGCGCAGGCCGCTCAGGTGGCGTGCGAACTCGCGCACCATATAGCTGCCCGGAATCCACACCGGCAGGCTGAAGGCCTGCTCGGCGGCCGGCGCGGTCACCGTCAGGGTGACGCGGTACAGGTGCGCTTGCGCGTCGGCAATCTCGATCTTGTAGTGGATCATCTCAGGGCCTGTTAACACTGCGTTTGCCCGTGCGAACGGGGCCGGCAGGGCCCAGGTCTAGGCGGACGACGCAGCCCAGGCTCTGTGCCTGGGCAAGGAGTTCAACGACGAGATGGGCCCTGCCAGCCCCGTTCCCTTCGGGTTGCCACCAGAAAAACCGTGCACGTCGTTGCAAAGCCTCGCCGGGGGAGTGGCCCCGGCTTCGGTTTGCGCCTAGTTCACGGCTTTTCTGGTGGCAACGCATCGGGCAAGCGCAGTGTTAGCAGGCCCTAACTACCGGCCGCCCCCAGGAAGCAGCTCAGCGCCGCCACGCCGCTGAGCCGGAAGCGCAGCGTCAGCCAGGCGCTGGCGCCCAGCGCGGGATAGCTGCGGCGGTCCACCGCATAGCAGGCGATCAGCATCACCCCATGCACCACCAGGCCGGCATAGGGCGGCATCACTACCGCGATCCAGGCGATCAGCGCAGGCACCACGCCCCAGACGAAGGGCTGCGGCGATGGAATGCTCTGCCGGAAGCCCAGGCCCCAGTGGATGCCGCCCAGCAAGGAGATCACCACGGCCGCATAGGCGGACAGCGCCGCCGTCACATAGGGATGGGCATCCTCGCGCACCAGCCAGACCAGCAGCGCACCGAACACAAAGGGCAGCAGGCCCAGGTAGCCGAGCCGCAGCGCGACGGGATTCAAGGGCAGGTTGCCGGATACAGCAGCAGGCATGAGAGGCGGATCCGCGGGTGGTTCAGGACTTGATGGATTGCAGCCGGCGTTCGACCTGCTCGGCGCTCAGCGCGCCGGGGGCACGCGTGCCGTCTTCGAAGATCACCGCCGGCGTGCCGTTCACATGATGCTTGCGGCTGAAGGCGAGGTTGCGGTCGATGGCGCTGGTGTCGCAGGCCTCGGCGCCCGGCTTGGGCAGCGGCGTGCCTTCCAGCATCCAGTTGCGCCAGGCATTGGTCTGGTCCTTGGCGCACCAGACGGCACGCGACTTCTCGGGCGAGTCGCCGCCCAGGATGGGGATCACGAAGGTGTAGACGGTGAGGTCCTTGACGTCCTGCAGGCTGCGCTCGAAACGCTTGCAGTAGCCGCAGTTCGGATCGGCAAACACCGCGATGCGGCGCTTGCCATTGCCGGTCTTCCAGACGATGGCGTCCTTCAGCGGCAGGTTGGCGAAATCGATCGCGGTGAGCTTGGCCACGCGTTCCTCGGTGAGGTTGCGGCGGCCCTTCAGGTCCAGCAACTCGCCCTCGATGAGGTATTGGCCGGTGGCATCGGTGTAGCGGATCTCGTTGCCGATGCGGATCTCCCACAGCCCGGGCATGGGCGAGGGCTTGACCTCGTCGATCTTGGGCGCGCCCAACAGGCGTTCGCTCAGGCTCTTGCGGATCAGGGCCTCGTTGGCATGGGCAAGCAGGGGCGCGAGCGCCAGCGCGGCGGTGCAAATCAGGGAAAGCTTCATGGTGGTGCTCGGTAGAGAATCGGTGCGAGGGCGGTTCAGGCGCCCAGCGCCCTGGAGGTCAGCCAGCGCTTCAGCGGGCCGATTTGATTGAGGAGGCTCAGGCCCTGGTTGCGCAGGCCGCGCAGCGCCGGCGCCTCGCTGGCAAAGCCCTTCAGCAGGGCATCGGTCAGCTCGCCCATGGCCCAGGTGTCGAACTGGCGCCGGCGCACATAGCGGCGCAGCAGGCGCTCGTCGCCCAGCGGACGCCAGGGCTCGCGCGCGGCGATCACGCCGGCCAGCGCCGCCACATCGGCCAGGCCCAGGTTCAGGCCCTGGCCGGCCAACGGGTGCACCAGGTGGGCGGCATCGCCCAGCAGGACCCAGCCGGGGCCGCAGACCGGCTCGGCGCGCGCCAGGCTCAGCGGCCAGGCGCTGCGCTGACTGGCCAGCGTGAGCGTGCCGGCCGCGCCGCCGCTGGCTTCCAGCAGGGCGGCTTCAAACTCCGCCGTGCCGGCCGCCATCAGCTCGTCCGCGCGCTGCTTGGGCAGCGACCAGACCAGGCCGTAGGAGCAGCCGGGCTCGGGCCGCTCGAAGGGCAGCAGGGCAAGCACATCGGGCGAACGGAACCATTGGTGGGCCACGCCCTGGTGCGGCTGGCTGGCGCGCAGGCGCGCGGCAATCGCGCTGTGGCCATAGGCATGCACGTCGAAGCGCACGCCCAGGGCCGCGCGCGAGGCCGAGTCACGCCCTTCGCACAAGGCCTGCAACTCGGCCGGCACCGGCGCATCGACCAGGCGCACATGGGGCGAGAAGCGCAGCGCGGTGGCCAGCTCGGCCTCCAGCGCGGCGGCGTCGACGATATAGGCCAGCTCGCGCACGCCCTGCTGCCAGGCGCTGAACTCCAGCAGCGCACCGGCGGCATCGCCGCGCACCTTCATGTCGTAGACGGCAGACACCGCGTCGGCCGGCAGCGCGTCCCAGACGCGCAGCTCGCGCAGCAGGGCCACCGAGGCGGCGTTCAGCGCATAGGTGCGCACGTCCTCGCGCGGCGCCGGCGACGCGCCGCTGGGCTCGGGCTGGCCCAGCAGGGCCACGCGCAGACCACGCGCCGCCAAGGCCAGCGCCAGCGCCCGCCCGACGCAACCGCTGCCGCGCACCAGGATGTCAAATCGTTCCATGGAGCTCATTGTAGGCAAGCCGACTAAAATACCGCCTTTGCCTCCCGGCCAGCCTGCTCCTTCCTGCTTGGCCCCTTTCGAAAGCGTCCCTCATGAGCCTCAAATGCGGCATCGTGGGCCTGCCCAATGTGGGCAAGTCCACTCTTTTCAATGCGCTGACCAAGGCCGGCATCGCCGCCGAGAACTATCCCTTCTGCACCATCGAGCCCAATGTGGGCGTGGTGGAACTGCCCGATCCGCGCCTGCAGAAGCTGGCCGAGATCGTGCAACCCGAGCGCATCCTGCCCGCCATCGTGGAGTTCGTGGACATCGCCGGCCTGGTGGCGGGTGCCTCCAAGGGTGAGGGCCTGGGCAACCAGTTCCTCTCGCACATCCGCGAGACCGACGCCATCGTCAACGTGGTGCGCTGCTTCGAGGATCCCAACGTCATCCACGTGAACGGCAAGGTCGATCCGATCTCCGACATCGAGGTGATCCAGACCGAACTCTGCCTGGCCGACCTGGGCACGGTGGAGAAGAGCCTGCACCGCTACAACAAGGTGGCGCGCGCCGGCGACAAGGAAGCGATCGCGCTGGTCAAGGTGCTGGAGAAATGCCAGGCCGCGCTGGATCAGGCCAAGCCGGTGCGCGGCATCGACTTCAGCAAGGAGGAGCTGACCATCCTCAAGCCGCTGTGCCTGATCACCGCCAAGCCGGCGATGTTCGTGGGCAATGTGGCCGAGGACGGTTTCGAGAACAACCCCTTCCTGGAACGCCTGAAGGAATACGCCGCGGCCCAGAACGGCCCGGTGGTGGCGATCTGCGCCAAGACCGAGGCCGAACTCTCCGAGATGGAGGACGAGGACAAGGCCATGTTCCTGGCCGAGATGGGCCAGGACGAGCCCGGCCTGAACCGCCTGATCCGCGCCGGCTTCAGCCTGCTGGGCCTGCAGACCTACTTCACCGCCGGCGTGAAGGAAGTGCGCGCCTGGACCATCCACAAGGGCGACACCGCACCGCAGGCGGCCGGCGTGATCCACACCGACTTCGAGCGCGGCTTCATCCGCGCCCAGACCATCGCCTACGAGGACTTCATCGCCTACAAGGGTGAGCAGGGCGCCAAGGACGCGGGCAAGATGCGCGCCGAGGGCAAGGACTATGTCGTCAAGGATGGCGACGTGCTGAACTTCCTCTTCAACGTCTAGGCTGACACCGCCCTTTCGCATGGCGTCGCGCCATGCCGACAGTCAAACGCCCGGCCCGTCCAGTCTTCTGGCGCCGGGCGTTTTTGCATTAGGCTCATGGCGCAGTGGCGCCGCCCTGCCACCGAGCCCTCCCCTTCTTCATGCCGCCTCCGTTCCTCACCTGGGCCCTGCGCAGCCTCTTGCTGGGCCTGACCTACGCCCTCATCAGCGTGCTGGCGCTGCGCCTGGCGTTGCCGCCCAATTACGCCACCCCGCTCTACCCTTCGGCGGGCCTGGCGCTGGCCGCGCTGCTGTGCTGGGGCTGGCGCATGGTGCCGGCGGTGGTGCTGGGCTCCTTTGCCGCCAATGTGCTGCTGGCGATGGAGCGCGGCCATCCCTCGCTGCTGGGGCCGGCGCTGATCGGCGTGGGCGCCGGGCTGCAGGCCTGGGTGGGCGCCTGGGCCGTGCAGCGCCTGCGCGGCGCGGACCCGCAAGAGCTGAGCCTGACCGAGCCGCGCGACCTGGCGCTGTTCTACGCGCTGGGGGCCGGCCTGTCCTGCCTGATCAGCCCGAGCATGGGCGCGGCAGCGCTGTGGCTCAATGGCGCGGCCACGCTGGCGCAGCTGCCTTCCACCTGGGGCCATTGGTGGGTGGGCGACACGCTGGGCGTGCTGATCGGTGCGCCCATCACCCTCACTCTGATCGGCCAGCCGCGTGCCACCTGGGCGCCGCGGCGCATCAGCGTGGCCCTGCCGATGCTGGCCGCCACCCTGCTGATGGTGCTGGCCACCTCCCAGGTGATCAGCTGGGAGACGCAGGGCCAGCGCCAGGCCTTCGAGCGCGATGCGCTGGCGGCCGCCAATGCGCTGGAAACCGCGCTGCAGGAGCCGCTGCAGGCGCTGGCCGCCAACCAGGTGCTGTTCAGCATCTACCCGAACCTGAACCGGCGCGAGTTCGAACGCGGCAGCGTGGCGCGGCTGGCCACCGGCAGCCGCCTGCTGGCGCTGGGCTGGGCGGCCAGGGTGGGCCCCAGCGAGCTGGCGGCCTTCGATGCGGCGGCGCGCCGTGACGGCCTGGCCGACTATCGGGTGCATGAGCGCCAGCGCGCGGGCGATCTGCGCATCGCCACCGACGAGGACAAGCTGGCGATCCGCCTGATCGAGCCCCTGCAACGCAATGCCAGCGCGCTGGGCGTGAACATCCGCGCGATTCCGCAGGCGCGCCCCGCGCTCGACCACGCCGCGCGCACCGGCCTGCCCGCGGCCACCGCCGGCTTCCGGCTCTCGCAGGACAGCGCCGACAACACCGGCGTGGTGCTGTACCAGGCGGTCTATGCGGGCGAGCCGGGTGAACCGGACAATCAGGCGCTGCGCCAGCAGGCCCTGCGCGGCATGGTGTTCGCGACCATCCGCCCCGACCAGGTGCTCGACACCGTGGTGCGTGCCAGCGCACCCTACCTGGCCTTCTGCCTGGTGGATACCGACCCGCACACCGCCCGGCCGCTGCTGGCCGGCAAGCCGGGCTGCGCGGCGCAGACGCTGCCACCCCTGAGCCGCGTGCACAAGCTGCAGTTCTCCGGCCGCGCCTGGGAATTGCGCGCCTGGGCCGCCAGCCCCATGCCCAGCCACGACGGCATGGGCAGCCTGCTGTTCGCCGTGGTCGGCCTCATCAGCACGGCCCTGCTGGGTGCCCTGCTGCTGACCGTGACCGGCCGCGCTAAGCGCATCGCCGACCTGGTGACCGAGCGCACCGCCGAGCTGCGCCGCGAGGTGCAGGAACGCGAGCGCGCGGCCGAGGCCCTGCACGCCAGCGAGGAACGCTTCCGCAACATCTTCGAACACGCGGCGGTGGGCCTGGTGTTCACCGATCTGCGCGGCGTGCCGCAGCAGGTGAACCCCTATTTCTGCCGCCTGGTGGGCTTCAGCAGCGCGGAGCTGATGCAGCGCTCCAGCATCGCCATCACCCATCCGGACGATCGCGCCGAAGACCTGCGCCTGGGCCGCAGCCTGTTGCGGGGCGAGATCGACAGCTATCGCCGCAACAAGCGCTACATCACCAAGTTCGGGCAGATCGTGCAGGTGCGCGCCCTGGTGAGCATGCAGCGCGATGCCCGCGGCGAGCCGTTCCGGCTGGTGGGCGTGGTGGAAGACGTCACCGACCAGCTCAGGTTGCGCGAGCTGGAGCGCGCCCGCAGCGCCGCCGAGGCGGCCAACCAGGCCAAGAACGAGTTCCTCTCGCGCATCAGCCATGAATTGCGCACCCCGCTCAACGCCATGCTGGGCTTCACCCAGCTGCTGGAACTGGGTGGCGAGCAGCAGCTCAGCGAGCAGCAGCGCGGCTGGCTGGCGCAGATACGCGCGGCCGGCTGGCATCTGCTGGAGATGATCAACGAGACCCTGGACTGGTCGCGCATCGAGACCGGTGCACTCAAGCTCGAGCTGGCCCCGCAGGCGCTGGAACCGCTGCTGGCGTCGACCTGGGCCATGCTGGAGGCCGACGCCGCCAAGCGCGGCATTGCCTACAGCGTGGAACTGGCGTCCGACGCGCAGCAGGTCTACGCCGATGCCACGCGCCTCAAGCAGGTGTTCACCAATCTGCTCAGCAATGCCGTCAAGTACAACCACCCGCAGGGCCAGGTGCGGGTGAGCAGCCGGGCGCTGGGCGATGAGCGCATCGAAATCACCGTGGCCGACACCGGCCTGGGCCTCAGCGAGGCGCAGCAGGCCCAGCTGTTCCAGCCCTTCAACCGGCTCGGGCGCGAGCTCAGCCAGGCCGAGGGCACGGGCATAGGCCTGGTGATCTGCAAGCGCCTGGTGGAAGCAATGAACGGCAGCCTGACGGTCCGCAGCGCAACGGGCCAGGGTGCGAGCTTTGTGCTCGACCTGCCCGCCAGCGCCGGCGCCATGTCCAGCGCCGCGGACTGAGCACAATGGCCGGGCCTGCCGCGGCTTATTGCCGCGGCAGGCCCGGCCCGGCTAGGCACAATAGCGGGCAGCGCGTCCAACCATCGAACCATCCCAAGCCTTCGCCCCATGAGCTCTACCGAACTGGCCACCCGCCCCAACCAAGCGCTGACGCTCGCCGACGATCACAAGTCCTTTGCCAGCCGGCAGTTCCTGACCTTCCGCATCGGCGCCGAGGAATACGGCATCGACATCCTGAAGGTGCAGGAGATCCGCTCCTACGAGCCGCCCACCCGCATCGCCAACGCGCCCGCCTTCGTCAAGGGCGTGGTGAATCTGCGCGGCGTGATCGTGCCCATCGTGGACCTGCGCCTGCGCCTTGGCAGCCCGGCGGAGTACAACGCCTTCACCGTCTCCATCGTGCTGAACGTCTGCTCGCGCGTGGTCGGGGTGGTGGTGGACTCGGTGTCGGACGTGCTGGAACTGGGTGCCGATGCCATCAAGCCGGCGCCCGAGGTGAGTGCCGCCATCGACACCCGCTTCGTCACCGGCCTGGGCAAGGTCGGCGAGCGCATGCTGATCCTGCTCGACATCGAAGGCATGGTGGGCAGCCCGGATTTCGGTCTGATCGACTGATCTGAGGCCGGTTGCCGCGCAGAAAGTTAGCGCGCACCCTCGCTGAAAGTGTTGAAATAGCTGAGTAAATTTGCTTCTCGGTGGCCTTTAGCACTCATTCGCCATGAGTGCTAATATTATGGACGTCGAGCCATAGCGGCTGGGAGAGGTAGAAAGCCATGAGCATGATGTCCAACGCCACTGCACTGCAGGTACGCGACCCCTGGGCGCTGCTGCCCTCGCTGGGCAATCTGGATGCCTATATCAGCGCCGTCAACCGCCTGCCCCTGTTGACCCCCGAGGAGGAGCAGTCCTTCTCGCGCCGCCTGCGCGAGCATGGCGATCTGGAAGCCGCCGGCCGGCTGGTGCTCTCGCACCTGCGCCTGGTGGTGTCGATCTCGCGCCAGTACATGGGTTACGGCCTGCCCCAGGGCGACCTGATCCAGGAGGGCAATGTGGGCCTGATGAAGGCCGTCAAGCGCTACGACCCCGACCAGGGCGTGCGCCTGGTGTCCTACGCCATGCACTGGATCAAGGCCGAGATCCACGAGTACATCCTGCGCAACTGGCGCATGGTCAAGGTGGCCACCACCAAGGCACAGCGCAAGCTGTTCTTCAATCTGCGCTCGATGAAGCACAGCCTGAAGGAAGATGCCGCCGAGGGCCAGACGCATCGCAACACGCTCACCGAAGCCCAGGTGGACCATGTGGCCCGCGAGCTCAACGTCAAGCGCGAGGAAGTGCTGGAGATGGAGACCCGCATGGCGGGTGGCGACGTGGCCCTGGAGCCCCAGACCGATGACGACGGCGAGAGCTTCGCTCCCATCGCCTACCTGGCCGACGACAGCCAGGAGCCGACGCGCGTGCTGGAAAGCCGCTCGCGCGACGCACTGGCCGGTGACGGCATTTCGCGCGCCCTGGCGGTGCTGGACGAGCGCAGCCGTCGCATCGTCGAAGAGCGCTGGCTCAAGGTCAACGACGACAGCAGCGGCGGCATGACCCTGCACGACCTGGCGGCCGAATACGGTGTCAGCGCCGAGCGCATCCGCCAGATCGAGGTGGCGGCAATGAAGAAGATGCGCAAGGCCCTGGCCGAAACGGCCTGATCCACTGCTGCAGCATGCAAAAGGCCCCTCGCGAGGGGCCTTTGTCTTTACGAGCGCTCGTTCAGCAGCAGCTTGATGTCGTCGGCCAGCGCCTGGGCGCCGGCGCCGTAGCGGGCGAACACGCGCACCCGGCCCTGGGTGTCGAAGATGAAGCTGGCGGCGGTGTGGTCCATGGTGTAGCTCTCGGGCGTCTTGCCCGGCACCTTGGCGTAATAGACCTTGAATTCGCGCGCCGCATCCTTGAGCTGCTCGGCATTGCCGCGCAGGGCCACGAAGCTCGGGTCAAAGCTCGTCATATAGGGCTTGAGCAGTTCCGGCGTGTCGCGCTCGGGGTCGACGGTGATGAACACGCCCTGCACCCGTTCGCCATCCGCGCCCAGCGACTTCTTCACCTGGGCCAGTTCGGCCAGCGTGGTCGGGCAGACATCGGGGCACTGGGTGTAGCCGAAGAACACCACCACCACCTTGCCCTTGAAGTCCGTCAGGCTGCGCGGCTTGCCATCCTGGTCGGGCAGGCTCAGCTGGCGTGCATAGCTGGCGCCGCTCAGGTCCACGCCGCGGAAGGCGGGCTTGGCCGCGCCGCCGATCTGGTCGCAGGCCGCCAGCGTCAGCGCGCTGAGGGCCGCCAGGAACAGTCGTCTCGTGGTGTTGCGTTGCATCTCAGGCGATCCAGGGCATCAGGTAATGGTCCAGCAAGAGCGCCGCGAACAGCAGCGACAGGTGCAGGATGGAAAAGCGGAAGGTGGCGCGCGCCAGCTCGTCCGAATACTGGCGCCAGAGCTTGAAGGCGTAGGCGCAGAAACCCAGGCCGAGGGCCAGCGCACTGGCCAGATAGATCCAGCCGCTCATGCCGGTGAGGAAGGGCAGCAGCGTGGCCACCAGCAGGATCCAGGTGTAGAGAAAGACCTGCAGCCGCGTGAACTCCGAGCCATGCGTGACCGGCAGCATGGGCAGGCCGGCCTTGCGGTAATCCTCGGTGCGGTAGAGCGCCAGCGCCCAGAAATGCGGTGGCGTCCAGAGGAAGATGATGAGGCACAGCATGAGCGCCTCGGGGCCCACCTCGCCGCGCAGCGCCGCCCAGCCCAGCACCGGCGGCATCGCGCCCGAGGCGCCGCCGATGACGATGTTCTGCGGCGTCATCGGCTTGAGGATCACGGTGTAGATGACCGCGTAGCCGACGAAGGTGGCGAAGGTCAGCCACATCGTGAGCGGATTCACCCACACCCACAGGATGGCCGAGCCGATGCCGCACAGCAGGGCCGAGAAACTCAGGGTCTGGACACGGCTGAGTTCGCCCTTGGCGGTGGCGCGCCAGGCGGTGCGCTTCATCTTCGAGTCGATCTGCTGCTCGATCAGGCAGTTGAAGGCAGCGGCCGCGCCGGCCACCAGCCAGATGCCCACGGTGGCGGCCAGGATCACGCCCCACTCGGGGCCGCTGGGCCAGCCCGGCACCGCCAGCGCCATGCCGATGACCGCGCAGAACACGATCAGCTGCACCACGCGCGGCTTGGTGAGCTGGTAGAACTGCTGCCAGCGCGAGGGCGCGCCGGGGGCAGCGAGGGTGGTGGGGGTCGTGGACATGGGAAGCGTCTATCGTAGGGCAGCGGCGCGCTGCGCTGCGTGCAGGCGCGCCAACATGAAACTCAGGATCAGCAGCAGGGCCGCGGCCCCGCCGGTATGGGCCAGGGCGGCCAGCAGCGGCCAGTCCAGCACCACGTTGGAGAGGCCGGAGAGCAGCTGCCAGCCGGCCACCAGCAGCAGGCGGCGCGCCCACAGCGGGCCCTCGGGCAGCGGCCGGCGGTGCCAGCGCCAGGCCAGCCCTAGCAGCGCCGCGAACACCAGCAGAGCGCCGATGCGGTGGCTCATGTGGATGGCCGTGAGGGCCGCGAACGGCAGCCAGCCACCGTCGTGGCCCACGCCCAGCGCGCGCCAAAGAGTGAAGCCATGCTCGAAATCCATCGCCGGCCACCATTGGCCCTGGCATTGCGGGAACTCGCTGCAGGCCAGCACGGCGTAATTGGTGCTGACCCAACCGCCCAGGCTGACCTGCGCCAGCGCCAGCGCCAGCAGCGCCCAGGCGGCCAGGCGGTCGCCGGCCGGCCAGGCCAGCGGCCGCGGCGCATAGGCCTCGGCCTGCCAGGCCAACAGCATCAGGAGGCCCATGGCGCCCAGCAGGTGCAGGGTGACGATGGCGGGGAACAGCTTCATCGTCACGGTGAGCGCGCCGAAGGCCCCCTGCATGCACACCCACAGCAGGGTGACGGTGGGCCACCAGGGCGAGATCGGGCGCGCCGCGCCGCGCCGCGCCTGCCACCAGCTCAGCACGCACAGCACCAGGATCAGGAAGCCGACCCCGCTGGCCAGGTAGCGATGGATCATCTCCACCCAGGCCTTGCCATGCGTCACCGGCCCGCTGGGCATGGCGGTCTGGGCGGCGTGGATGTCGACGCTGGCGCCCAGCGGCGAGGCGCTGCCGTAGCAGCCGGGCCAGTCCGGGCAGCCCAGGCCCGAGTCGGTCAGGCGCGTGAAGGCACCGAACAGCACCAGGTCAAAGGTGAGGAACAGCGTCAGCAGGGTCAGCGCGCGCAGGCGCGGGCCCAGCCCGGCACCGCGATGGCGCAGCCGCCACCACAGCAGCGGCCCGGCACCGATCAGGGTGCCCAGCAGCAGCAGGCGCAGCCAGGGGGTGAAGTCGAAGGCGTTCATGGCAGGCGGGGCGGCGGCGATCAGCGTCCGGGCTTGTCCCAGCCGGCATTGGCCTTGATGAGGCGGTCCAGGTCCTTCTTGACCTTGGACGGGTCGGGCTGCGTCGGCGAGCGCATCATCCAGCGGCCCATCGGGTCGATCAGGAACAGATGCTCGTTCAGGCCATGGCCCTCGGCCGGCTTCAGCCAGGCCTGGATCTGGGCGCGCGGCGCGCGCAACACCGTCACCGGCACGCCGGCGCTGACGGCGGCAAGCACCTCGGGGCGCAGCGGCTGGTCATCGGGCACCAGCCAGAGCTTGTCGATCTTGTCGCGCTCCTTGCCCATCATCTCGCGCAGCTGGCGCTGCATGAAGAGCAGGCGCTCGCAGGCGCTGTCGCAATGCGCATCCTGCACCAGGGTCAGCAACCACTGGCCCTTGAGCGATTCGGCCGGCACCGGCTGGCCGCGCAGGTCCTGCAGGCTCAGGCTGGGTGGCAGATCCACGGTGGGCGTGATCAGCTCGCCATAGGCCTTGCCGCGCGGCTGCAGCACGTAGAACGTGAAGTAGGACGCGAGCACCGGCGCGGCGCACACCGCCACCACCAGCAGCATGCGCAGACGGCCGGCGCGCTGCTGCGCGGTGGCGGCACCGGCCATCGCGCCGGGCTGGGGCTGGCTGTGCACCGTGAAGGACAGCGGCGCGTCGGCCTGCTCAGGCGATGGGGCGGCGACGCCGGGGACGGATGACTTGGAACCAGACATAGAGACCTAGAAGCAGCGCACAGAGCGCGAACCATTGAAAGGCGTAACCGTAATGCTTGTGGATGTCGACGGCCGGGGCCGGCCAGTCGCGCAGCAAGCCATCGTCGGCAGCCGCAGCCCGCGTTTGCAGCAGCGCGGCCGGCAGCAGCGGGATGCCGAGCTCGGCCGCATAGGCATCGGGTGCCAGATTCTGCCGGATCGCGCCGGCGCTGCCCTGGCCCAGCTCGTACAGCCTTGAGGGCGACGCGGCCAAGCGCCCCTCGACCTCCACCTCGCCGGCCGGCGTGGCCAGCGCGGGCAGGCGCGTGCGGTCGGCCTGGTCGCGCGGCACCCAGCCGCGTTGCACCAGCAGCGACTCCGCGCGCCCCGCCAGCCGCAGCGGCGTGACGACGAAGAAGCCGACCCGGCCATCCATCGGACGGTTGTCCAGAAACACCGTCTTGTCGGCCAGCCAATGGCCGCGCAACTGCGCGCGCCGGTGCAGCTGCTGCGCATCGCCGCGCAGCTCGGCATTGCCCAGCGGCGCCTGCTGGCCGCGCTGCGCGATGGCCTGTTCGAGCGCACGCTTCTGTGCCGCCCGGTCGAGCTGCCAGAAGCCCAGCGCGGCGGTGATGGCCATGCCCAGCAGCGTGCCCAGCAACACGATCAGGCGGCGTTGCAGCGGGCTTGCCTCAGCCATGATGGGGAATAATGCCGGCCATGAAATTCATCTTCGCGATCGCCTTCATCGGCATCCTCGGCGCCCTCGCGGCCGCCGGCCTGTTCATGCTGAAGAACGGCAGGAAGGAACAGCGCGGCGCCAATATGGCGCGCGCGCTGGCGGTGCGCGTGGGCGTGTCGATCGCCCTGTTCCTGTTCATCTGGATCAGCTACTCACTGGGTTGGATACAGCCGACCGGCATACCGGTCGGCCGCTGAAGCCGGGCTCGCAAAGAACGAAAAAAGCGCCGCTGCATGCGGCGCTTTTGCTTTGGCATGGCCAGGGGCTGCAGCAGCCCCCATGCTCACATCCAGTAGACGACCACGTACAGGCCCAGCCACACCACGTCGACGAAGTGCCAGTACCAGGCCGCGCCTTCGAAGCCGAAGTGGCGGTCCTTGGTGAAGTGGCCCTTCTGCAGGCGCAGGGTGATGAACAGCAGCATCAGCATGCCCACGAAGACGTGGAAGCCGTGGAAGCCGGTCAGCATGAAGAAGGTGGAGCCGAACACGCCCGAGCTCAGCTTGAGGTTGAGCTCATGGTAGGCATGCGAATACTCGTAGCCCTGCACCACCAGGAAGGTGATGCCCAGCAGCACGGTGATCCACATGAAGGCGATGGTCTTGCTGCGATTGCCGTCCAGCAGGGCATGGTGGGCGATCGTCAGCGTCACGCCCGAGGTCAGCAGCAGCGCGGTGTTGACCGTCGGCAGGGGCCAGGGGCCCACGGTGCTGAAGGCTTCCACGGTGCCGGCGGGCGAGGCGGTCAGGCCGGCCGCGACGCTGGGCCACAGGCCCTTGAAGTCCGGCCACAGCAGCGCGTTCTCCAGGCTGCCCAGCGCCGGCACCGAGTGCACGCGCGCCCAGTACAGCGCGCCGAAGAAGGCCGCGAAGAACATCACTTCCGAGAAGATGAACCAGCCCATGCTCCAGCGGAACGAGACGTCGATGCGCTCGCTGTAGAGGCCGCCTTCGCTTTCGCGGATGGCATCGCCGAACCACTGCTTGAGCACGAAGGCCCACCACAGCAGGCCAAAGGCCAGCGAGTAGGCGCCCCATTGGTGATCGTTGATCCACTGGCCAGCGCCCAGGATCACGAAGAACAGGCCGATGGCGGCCATCACCGGATGCCGCGAGGGCCCGGGCACGAAGTAATAGGGAGTCTTCCCCTGAGTCGTCGCAGCCGACATGATGCTTCTCTCCTCGAACTTCAAACTTTGCAGTTCAAACCAAATGCTTCTCAGTTGCCGGCGACGCCGCTGCCAATGACCCAATTGACCAGCAGCACCAACACCAGCACGAACAGCGCCGCCCCAATCACCCCGGCAATGATCACATGCACGGGATTGAGTTGCGCCACATCTTTCTCATAACCGGCACCCTTGCGGATACCGAAAAACGACCAGGCCACCGCCTTCATGGTCTGCAGGAAGCTGCCCTTGCGGGCCACCGCCTGCTTGAAATCCTCACCCGCCTTGCTCATATGCGCGACTCCGGCTTCTTGAGCTCGGCCTGCTTCTTGCCCGGCACCTCGAAGAAGGTATAGGACAAGGTGATGGTCTTCACGTCCTTGGGCAGCTTGGGATCGATCACGAACACCACCGGCCACTGCTTGCTCTCACCCGCGGCGAGCGTGTACTCGTTGAAGCAAAAGCACTCCAGCTTGTTGAAATGCGCCGTCGCCTGCTTGGGCGCATAGCTGGGGATGGCCTGGGCCGACATGGTGCGGCTCTGGATATTGCGGAACTCGTACATCACCGTGGTCAGCTCGCCGGGATGCACCTGCAGATGCGACACCGCGGGCTTGAAGTCCCAGGGGCCGCGCGCATTCGCATCGAACTCGATGCTGATGGTGCGGCTGTAGTCGATCTGGGTGTTCTTCACATCCTCGGCGCGCACCGCATGCTGGCGCTCGGAGAGCGACAGCACGTTGATGCCCAGGGCCGTGCACACGGCCCGGTAGAGCGGCACCAGCGCATAGCCGAAGCCGAACATCAGGCCCACCACGACCAGCAGCTTGCCGACCATGAGCCGGTTGTCCCGGCGCAGGATCTGGCTGACATGCCAACGCGGTGTGTTCATGCGTTCAGAACCCCAGGTAGGCGATCTTGGCCATGAAGCCGATCGCAAACACGGCCGCCACCGAGGCCAGGATGAAGGCCAGGCGCCGGTTGCTCTTGCGTTGCTCGGGGGTCAGGGCCATGGTGTTCAGCCGATGATCTTGGTGGCGCTGGCGTCCAGCTTGGGCGGCTCTTCAAAGGTGTGGAAAGGCGCCGGCGACGGCACTTGCCATTCCAGGCCTTCGGCAGCTTCCCAAGGCTTCATCGGAGCCTTCTCGCCCTTGCCGCGCATCATCGGGATGACCACGAACAGGAAGAAGTAGACCTGCATCAGGCCGAACCAGAACGCACCCACCGAGGCGATGGCGTTGAAGTCGGCGAACTGCAGCGGGTAGTCGGCATAGCGACGCGGCATGCCGGCCAGACCCAGGAAGTGCATCGGGAAGAAGGTCACGTTGAAGCTGATCAGCGAGCCCCAGAAGTGGATCTTGCCGCGCGTCTCCGAGAACATCACACCGGTCCACTTCGGGCCCCAGTAGTAGACGCCGGCGAACAGTGCATACAGCGAGCCCGCCACCAGCACGTAGTGGAAGTGGGCGACGACGTAGTAGGTGTCCTGGATCTGGATGTCGATCGGCGCCATCGCGCAGATCAGGCCGGTGAAGCCACCCATCGTGAACACGAAGATGAAGCCCACGGCCCACAGCATCGGCACTTCGAAGGTCATCGAACCGCGCCACATGGTGGCCAGCCAGTTGAAGATCTTCACGCCGGTGGGCACGGCGATCAGCATCGTCGCGTACATGAAGAACAGCTGGCCCGTCACCGGCATGCCGGTGGCGAACATGTGGTGCGCCCACACGATGAAGGACAGGATCGCGATCGAGGCGGTCGCGTACACCATCGAGGCGTAGCCGAACAGCTTCTTGCGGGCGAAGGCCGGCACGATCTGGCTGACGATGCCGAAGGCCGGCAAGATCATGATGTAGACCTCGGGGTGACCGAAGAACCAGAAGATGTGCTGGTACATCACCGGGTCGCCGCCGCCGGCGGGGCTGAAGAACGAGGTGCCGAAGTGGCGATCGGTCAGCGTCATCGTGATGGCACCGGCCAGCACGGGCATCACGGCGATCAGCAGGTAGGCGGTGATCAGCCAGGTCCAGGCGAACATCGGCATCTTCATCAGCGTCATGCCGGGCGCGCGCATGTTCAGGATGGTGACGATGATGTTGATCGAACCCATGATCGACGAGGCGCCGAGGATGTGCATCGCGAAGATGCCGGCATCCATCGAGGGGCCCATCTGCAGGGTCAGCGGCGCGTACAGCGTCCAGCCCGCGGCGGGGGCGCCGCCGGGCATGAAGAAGGACGACACCAGCATGATGGCGGCAGGAATCATCAGCCAGAAGCTGAAGTTGTTCATGCGCGCGAAGGCCATGTCCGAGGCGCCGATCTGCAGCGGGATCATCCAGTTCGCGAAGCCCACGAAGGCCGGCATGATGGCGCCGAACACCATGATCAGGCCGTGCATGGTGGTGAACTGGTTGAACAGCTCGGGATTGAAGAACTGCAGGCCGGGCTGGAACAGCTCGGCGCGGATGCACAGCGCCAGGATGCCGCCGATCATCAGCATCGTGAACGAGAACAGCAGATACAGGGTACCGATGTCCTTGTGGTTGGTCGCAAACACCCAACGACGCCAGCCCGTCGGGGCATGGTGATCGTGGTGGTCATGAACGTCATGACCGTGATGGTCAAGCACAGCACTCATGTTGATTCCTTCTTTGACGTCCGATGATTACTTGCGCGCGGCCACGACTTCGGCGGGCTGCACCACTTGGCCGGTCTTGTTGGACCAGTTGTTCTTGGTGTAGGTGATCACCGCAGCGATGTCGGTATCGCCGAGCTGCTTCCACGAGGGCATGGCACCGTTGTTCTGGCCATTCAGCAGCACCGCGACCTGCTTGAGCTTGTCGTCGTTCAGCACCACGGGCGAGCCGTCCAGCGGCTTGATCGGGCCGGCGCCCTTGCCGTCGGCCTTGTGGCAGGCCGCGCAGTTGGCGTTGTAGACCTTCTCGCCGCGCGCCAGCAGCGCGGGCAGTTCCCAGACCTTGCTCGGATCATCGGCCTTGGCGGCCAGCTTCTTCTTCTCGCCATCCACCCAGGCGGTGTAGGCCGCGGCCGACAGCACCTTCACATGGATGGGCATGTAGGCGTGCTCCTTGCCGCACAGCTCGGCGCACTGACCGTAGAAATCGCCTTCCTTCTCGGCGCGGAACCAGGTGTCGCGCACGAAGCCGGGGATCGCGTCCTGCTTGACGCCGAAGGCCGGCACCATCCAGGCATGGATCACGTCGTTGGCGGTGGTGATGATGCGCACCTTCTTGCCGACCGGCACGACCAGCGGGTTGTCCACCTTCAGCAGGTAGTTGTCCACCGCCTCGGGCTTGCCCGAGTTGGACATCTCACGCTGCGCCACGTCCAGGGTGGAGAGGAAACCGATGCCCTCGCCCTCGCCCTTCAGGTAGTCATAGCCCCATTTCCACTGGTAGCCGGTGGCCTTGATGGTGAGGTCGGCATTGGTGGTGTCCTTCATCGCCACCACCACCTTGGTGGCCGGCAGCGCCATGCCGATCACGATGATGAAGGGCACGATGGTCCAGGCGATCTCGACCTTGACGCTCTCGTGGAAGTTGGCCGACACCGCGCCCTTGGACTTGCGGTGCTTGAAGATGGAATAGAACATCACGCCGAACACGGCGACGAAGATCGCCAGGCAGACGAACAGCATCATGTTGTGCAGCCACATCTGCTCCGACGCGATCTTGGTGACCGGGGGATGCAGGTTGAGCTGGTTGACCGCCGGACCGCCCGGCAGGTCGTTCACCGCCAAGGCCGCGTGGCTGGCAAGGGCGGCACCCAGGGTCACCGCCAGCTGGCTCATTCGGCGCCCCAGCTGATGCACTCGTGTGTTCATCATCTTCATGGTCGTCACTTCTGTTCAAAAACTTCGCCACGGACTTTGCGGCAGAGAGCTTGGCGCTCGCTGCCGCAACATCCCAGATTGATCGAGGGTACAGACCGCGCGCGCTGCGCGCCACATGGTCAACACCGACGCTGGACCGATGTCCACCCCATGTCCTGCGTCACCTGCCGCGGCGGCATGCGAGACTTCTTGAACCGGGGTTGACCTCGCTCAACGAGCGCCAGATCGGGATCGATTACCCTGGCGCTGCTGAAATTCAAATCGCGGCGGATTCTAACGTAGCCCCATAACGGGGCTGTGGTCTTTGTGCGTCGCCGCGTGCGGCGTTGATCCGGAGCAAGTCAGCGCGGGCGCTTCACCATTGCGCGCATCTGCTCCAGCGACACCGCCGTTTCGGCCTGCACCTGCAGCTTGGGCGCGGCCTTGAAGGCGTGGCCGTAGACCAGCTCCACCGTCAGGCGCAGGCGGCCATCCGGCCCCTTCAGGCGCTCGAGCGCGCGCAGCAAGGCGCTGCGCCATTGGCGCCCGCGCAGGCCCGCGAAACGCGCCCGCGCGACATTGCCGCCCAGCGCACGCATATCGTTCAACAAGGCCTCGCCATCGGCCCAGGTCAGGCTCAGGCGCTCCTGATCCATCACCGGATCGGCAAAGCCGCCATGCACCAGCATGTCGCCGATATCGTGCATGTCCAGCCAGGGCGGCGCCGGCAGGCCCCAGCCCAGTTCGGCGTAGAGTGGCCGCAGCTCCACCAGGCTGTCGGGCCCGAGACAGGAAAACATCAGGAAGCCGTCCACCGCCAGGGCCTCGTGCCAGGCGCGCAGCACCGCCTCCGGCTCCGCCTGCGCATGCAAGCTCATATTCGCCCACACCAGCTCGGCCACACCCGCCGGCACCTGCGCGGGGGTCAGGGCTTGCCCTTGCGCCGCGCCCTGCGCCAAGCCACGCAGGCGCGACCACAGCCCGCGCTTGAGCAGGCCCTGGCTGCGCGCCAGCAAGGCCGGCTCGTCCTCCACCAGCAGCTGTTCCGCCTGGGCGTATTGCGCACGCAGTGCTTGCGCGCTGGCACCCAGCCAGGCGTCCCACAGCAGCACGCTGCGGGGCTGAAGCTTGATGAAGGGCAGGCGTTCGGCCATGCGCTGCGCCACCTCGCGGTGCAGCCAGGGCGCCTCGGGCGCGGCCGCCAGGCGGCGCCGCTGATGCCGCAAGGCGCCGGCATCCAGCTGGGCACCGGCCCGCTGTCCATCGATCACGTCACTCGTCATCGCGGCAGTATATTGAGCCATGCCCGCGCTCGCCCCGCCCCTGGCCGATGCCCTCATCGCGCGCCTGGCAGCGCGGCTGCCGCGTGCGGCCGGCCAATGTGCCGTGTGCCGGCGCTGGTCGCCGCAGCGGCTGTGCAGCGACTGCGCGGCGCGCTACGCCACGGCCGTGCCGCGCTGCCACTTCTGCGCTCTGCGGCTGCCGCCCGGCGCCGGCCCGGCATGCGGCAGCTGCCTGCGCGCGCCACCGCCGCTGAGCCACTGCATCGCGGCGCTGGACTACGGCTTCCCCTGGGACCGGCTGCTGCAGCGCTTCAAGTTCCACGACGCGCTGCATTGGCGCGCGCTGCTGGTCGAGCTGCTGGACCGCGCGCTGCTTGATGCCGAGGCGCCCGACCTGCTGCTGCCCATCCCGCTCACCGCAAGCCGCCTGCGCGAGCGCGGCTACAACCAGAGCCTGGAGATCGCGCGCGGCCTGGCGCAGCGGCGACAATGGCGCTGCGCCGCCGGCCTGCTGCTGCGCGTGCGCGACACCGCGCAGCAGGCCAGCCTGCAGCTCGACGCGCGCCGCGCCAATATGCAGCATGCCTTCGCCGTCGAACCCGCCGCGCAGGCCGGCCTGCGTGGCGCCAAGGTGGCGCTGGTCGACGATGTGATGACCAGCGGCGCCACCTTGTTCGAGGCTGCCGGCGCCTTGCGTCGCGCCGGTGCCGCGTCCGTGCAGGCCTGGGTGCTGGCGCGCACGCCGGCCGATTGACGAAATCAGGAAGTCCAGACCGCCATGTTCAACATCGTGCTCGTGCACCCCGAGATCCCGCCCAACACCGGCAATGTGATAAGGCTGGCCGCCAACACCGGCTGCCGCCTGCACCTGATCGAGCCGCTGGGCTTCCTGATGGAAGACCGCCTGCTGCAGCGCGCCGGGCTCGACTATCACGAGTACGCGGCGGTGCACCGCCACGCCAGCTGGCAGGCCTTTCTCGATGCGGAGAGCCCCACGCCCGAGCGCATGTTCGCCTTCACCACGCGCGGCAGCCATCTGCTTACCGAGACGGCCTGGCAGCCGGGCGACTTTCTGGTGTTCGGCTGCGAGACCGCCGGCCTGCCGCCGGCGCTGCGCGACGGCTTTCCGGCCAGCCAACGCGTGCGCCTGCCGATGCTGCCGGCGCAGCGCAGCCTCAATCTCAGCAACAGCGTGGCGGTGGCGGTGTTCGAGGCCTGGCGCCAGAACGGCTACGCAGGGGCCGCTGGCTGAGCTACTCGGGCTGCACGCCGGCGGCCTGGATCACGGCCGCCCATTTGAGGCGTTCGCTGCGCATCAGCTGGGCCAGGCCCTCGGGCGAGCTGGCGGTGGCACTGAAGTACTGACTCAGCAGGCGGTTGCGCAGCGCATCGCTCTTGATGATGCGCACCAGCTCCTGCGAGAGCCGCGCCACGATGGCCGCGGGCGTGCGCGCCGGCGCCAGCACCGCCTGCCAGGAGATCGCCTCAAAACCGGCGTAACCCTGCTCCACCAGGGTCGGCAGCTCGGGCAGGGCCGCGGCCCGACCCAGGCTGGTGACGGCCAGGGCCGTCAGCCTGCCTGCCTTCACCGCCCCCATGGCAATACCTGGCACCATGAAGCCGGCCTGCACCTCGCCCGCCAGCAGCGCGTTCACCACCTGCGGGAAGCCCTGATAGGGCACATGGCCAAGCTCGACGCCGGCGCGCGCCTTGAAGGACTCCATCGCCAGATGGGCGGCACTGCCATTGCCCACGCTGCCGTAGTTGAGCGCGCCCTTGCGCGCCCGCGCCACGGCGACGAACTCGGCCACCGTGCGCACACCCAGCGCGGGCGAGACCACCAGCACATTGGGCGAGCTGGCCACCAGACTGATGGGCTGCAGGTCGCGCACCGGGTCATAGGGCAGCCGGCGCGCCAGCAGGGGCGCGGTGACCAGCGGCCCCTGGATGGTGAACAGCAGCGTGTAGCCATCGGGCACGGCCTTGGCCACCATGGCCGTGCCGATATTGCCGCCGGCGCCCGGCTGGTTCAGCACCAGCACCGGCTGGCCCAGGGCCGCGCCCAGCGCCTCGGCCAGCGCGCGCGCCACGATGTCGGGCGAGCTGCCGCCCGGAAAGGGCACGACCAGTTTGATCGGGCGGCTCGGCCAGGCCTCGGCCCGGGCCGCGCCGGCGGCCAGCATGCCAACGGCGGCCTGCATCAGCGCGCGGCGGTCCAGCAGCAGCATCAATGCTCCGAACGGGCCTGCCGGCCCATCAGCAGGTCCACCGCCGCGGCGGGGCCCAGCCGGCCTTCCAGCACCGCCACCACGGCCGCGGTGATGGGCATGTCGACGCCACGATCCTGCGCACGCTTGAGCACCGTGGGCGCGCTGTAGACGCCCTCGGCCACATGGCCCAGCTGGCGCAGGATGTCGGCCAGGGCCAGGTCTTGCGCGAGCATCAGGCCGACGCGCCGGTTGCGCGAGAGATCGCCGGTCGCGGTCAGCACCAGGTCGCCCATGCCCGAGAGGCCCATGAAGGTCTCGGTGCGCGCGCCCAGCGCCAGGCCCAGGCGCAGCATCTCGGCCAGGCCGCGGGTGATCAGCGCCGCACGCGCATTCAGACCGGGTGCATTGAGTCGATTCTGTGCGGCATCGCCGCGCGCCTCGGCCGCCAGCCGCAGGCCGTCGGCAATGCCCACCGCGATCGCCATCACGTTCTTCACCGCGCCGCCCACCTCCACGCCGACCGGATCGGCCGAGGTGTAGACGCGCAGGCGCTCGCTGTGGAAGGCCTCCACCGCCGCCTGCGCCAGCGCGGCATCGAAGCTGGCGGCCACCAGGGCGGTGGGCTGGCCCAGCGCCACCTCCTGCGCAAAGCTGGGGCCGGAGAGGATGCCCACCGTCAGCGCGGGCGCGGCCTCGCGCGCGATCTCGTGGCCCAGCAGGCCGGTGCCGGCCTCGAAGCCCTTGCACAACCAGAGGCAGCGCGCGCCGGCCGGCAGGGCTGCCAACATGCCGCGTAGCGCCGCCATCGGCGTGGCGATGATGATGAGCCCCTCGCGCGCATGGGCGATCGCCGCCGTCAGGTCGGCGCTCAGTTGCAGCGCCGCGGGCAGGGCCGCCTCGGGCAGATAGCGCTCGTTGCGGCGCGCCGCGCGCATCGCGGCAACGGCGTCCGCATCGCGCGCCCACAGCAGCACCTCGTGCCGCTCGGCGGCCTGTATCGCCAGGGCCGTGCCCCAGGCACCGGCACCCAAAACACTGATCTTCATAGCTAGCTCACACCCCCATGCCGAGGGCCAAAGTAAAAAAGCGCCCGATGCTCGTCAGCACTGGGCGCCTCCATGCCTTGCGGCGCTGATGCTTGCGCTTTTCAGTTGATGGTCGGTGCGGCGGCCGCGGCTTCGCGCTGGGCCTGCTGGGCTTCGAACATGGCCTGGAAGTTGACTTCCGACAGCAGCACGGGCGGGAAGCCGGCGCGGGTGCAGACGTCCGACACCACGGCGCGCAGATAGGGGTAGATCATCTGCGGGCAGACGATGCCCAGGATGCCTTCGACCTGCTCCTGCGGCAGGTTGCGGATCTCGAAGATGCCGGCCTGCTTGGCCTCGATCAGGAACAGGGTCTTGTCGCCGACCTTGGTGGTCACGGTGGCGGTCACCGAGACCTCAAAAATGCCATCGGCCACGCCCTCGGCCGCCAGGGCCAGGTTGATGTCGACCTGAGGCTGGGTCTGCTCCAGCAGGATTTGCGGCGAATTCGGTTGCTCCAGCGACAAGTCCTTCAGGTACATGCGCTGGATCTGAAACACGGGGGTGTTGGTCTCGTCGGCCATGGTGTCTTTCCAAATAGTGAAGCCCGCCAGCGTTCTTGCTGCGGGCAGCGGCAGGCATTATGACCCAGGCCATGCGGGGCCCGGAATCCGGGCGGGCTTCAGGCGCCTTGCAGCAGCGGCTGCAGGCCGCCACGGTGGTCCAGCGCGATCAGCTCGTCGCAGCCGCCCACATGGGTGTCGCCGATGAAGATCTGCGGCACCGTGCGGCGCCCGGTGAGCGCGATCATGGCGTCGCGCTGGCCGGGGTCCAGATCCACCCGCACTTCGTCGATCGCTTCCACACCGCGTTGCTTGAGCAGCGCCTTGGCGCGCACGCAGTAGGGGCAGACCTGGGTGGTGTACATCTTCACGGCACGCATCGCGCAAACCTTCTCTTCTTCAACGTCGTTCAGCTCTTCTCGACCGGCAGGTTGGCCTCGCGCCAAGCCTTCAGGCCACCCGCCAGCACCTGCACATTGGCATAGCCGGCCTTGCGAAGAATGCCAGCAGCCTTGCTGGCGCGCGCGCCGCTCTGGCACAGCAGTACCAGGGGCAGGGTCTTGTTGCTGGGCAGTTGCTTGTGGCCCTCGATGCTGTCAAGCGGCACGTTGCGGGCCCCCGCCACATGGCCGGCGGCGTATTCGGCGGCGCTGCAGACATCGATCAGCACCGCCTTCTCGCGATTCACCAGGCGCACCGCCTCGGCGGTGGAGACCGAGCCGGCGCCGGTGCTGCGCGCGAACGTGGTCCACAGCAGCATGCCCCCGGACACCAGGGCAGCAAGGACGAGATACCAGTTGTCGAGCAGGAATTTCAAGGCAGGGTCCGATTCAGGGGAAAGGAGGCGGATTATAGGAAAGCCCGCCCCGCTCCCCCCGGCGGCGCGGCTCAGCTCAATTTGAAGGTGGAGACCGCGGTCTGCAGCGCCTGCGCCTGCTGCTCCAGGCTGCTGGCCGCGGCGGCCGCCTGCTCCACCAGCGCGGCGTTCTGCTGCGTCATCTGGTCGAGCTGGGTGATGGACTGGTTCACCTCGCCGATGCCCTGGCTCTGTTCGGTAGAGGCGGCGGTGATCTCGCCGATGATGTCGGACACGCGCTGCACGCTGGCGACGATCTCGCCCATGGTGGAGCCGGCGTTCTGCACCAGGCGGCTGCCGGATTCGACCTTGTCGACGCTGGCGCCGATCAGCGACTTGATCTCCTTGGCGGCCTCGGCGCTGCGTTGCGCCAGGCTGCGCACCTCACCCGCCACCACCGCGAAGCCACGCCCCTGCTCGCCGGCGCGCGCCGCTTCCACCGCGGCATTCAAGGCCAGGATATTGGTCTGGAAGGCGATGCCGTCGATCACGCCGATGATGTCGTTGATCTTCTTGGAGCTGTTGTTGATCTCCTCCATGGTGGTGACCACCTGGGAGACCACCTCGCCGCCGCGCTGCGCCACCGCCGCGGCCGAGCCGGCCAGCTGGTTCGCCTGCGCCGCCGCGTCGGCGCTCTGGCGCACCGTCTCGGTGAGGTTCTGCATATTGCTGGAGGTGTGCTCCAGCGAGCTGGCCTGCTTCTCGGTGCGCACCGAGAGATCATGGTTGCCCACCGCGATCTCGCGCGAGGCCACGGTCATCGAGTCGGTGCCGCTGCGCACATTGCTGACGATCGCCGCCAGGCCCTGCGACATGTCGCGCACCGCCGCCAGCAGGCTGCCCTCGGCGCCGCTGCTGACGCGGATGTCCTGCGACAGATCGCCCTCGGCCATCTGGCGCATCACGTCGCGCGCGTATTCGGGTTCGCCGCCGAGCTGGCGCCACACGCTGCCGATCACCAGGAAGGAGCCCACGCCCAGGCACAGCACCACCACCAGGCCGCTGATCACGACCGCCCAGACGCTCGCGGTGACGCCGCGCTTGGCATGCTCGAGCCCCTCGTCGAAGCCCTCGCGGGCCTGGCGCCTGGCGTCCGCCAGCACCGCCTCGAGGTTCTTCAGCGCCGCCTGCATCTTCGGAATGGCGCCGGCCTGGTCGCCCTGCTTGATGCCCAGGAAGAGCTGGGCGGTCTCGGAAGACGCGGCGTAATAGGCCTCGAAGCTGGCGCCCAGCTTGCCGGCCATCTCGCCCTTGCCATCGATGGCCTTGATGGTGGCGAGCGTCTTGCGCATCGCCGCGGCGCGCTCATTGGCCTCGTCGAGGCGCTTCTTCTCGCCCTCGGCCACCGCGCTCTGGATGGTGGCGCCAAGCGCCTCCAGCTGGGAGGCGAACTGGTTGGTGGCATCCAGATAGGGCGAGTGCACCGCACCCACATCCTGGATCGCGCTGGAACTGCGCGTGGAATAGGCCAACACCACCGCGATCCCGATGGCAAACACGGCCGCGGCCAACACGGGCAGCAGCCAGATTCGGGTCTTGACGTTCATGCACTTCTCCTTGTGGGGCGCGCCCTGGCAGCGCGCCCACGGGGGCATTGACTCAAACCGTCAGTCGACGGTCAACACGGACTTGACGCTGCCGTCCACCGCCGACTTCTCGACGTAGCCGATCGCGTCCGCATTGCCGGCCACGAACTTCTTCACCTCGGCCGAGCTGGCCAGTTCCTTGGGTGGCGTGGCCTTGCCCGAGAACACCAGGCGCGACCAGGCCGCCTTCACCTGGGCCGCCTGCTTGCCGGTGACCTTGGTGTAGAACTGCTCGCGCACTGCGGCGCTTTCGGGCTGGTCCACCGCGGCCGCGGTGGCACCGCTGGGCAGGGTGTTGCTCTTGCCGAGGAAGATGCTGGCCACCTGGTCGGCCGTCATGCTGGCCGTCGGGCTCTTGGGGTTGACGATCACGGCCACCTGGGCCTGCGCGGCGGCGCCAAGGCTCAGCAGCGCGACGGTCAGGAGAGCGGAGGATGTCTTGTTGCTCATCATGGGCCTCCTGCCTCAGAACACCAGGTCCACAGCCAGGCTGTAGACATTGACCGAGGCGCCCGTGCCGAAGCCGGGCTGCTGATTGATGAAGAAGCCCGGGCCATCGGGTTTGACGCGATCGACCTGCGCCTTCAGCGCCACATTGCGATAGGCATCCCAGCGCAGGCCCAGCGCCCAGGTCTTCTGCGCGCGGTGCTGGCTGGCCACGAAGCCGTCCACCGTGGCCTTGAGCTGGGCCAGCTGCGGCGTGGCGGCCGGGATCACATTGGTGACGTTGCTGTCCACATGCTTGAGCTGCGACACCGTGCCATAGGGCGTGAACTTGCCGATGCGGTGGCCCAGCGTCAGGTACCAGGCATCGGTATCGGCGGCATAGGTGTCGGTGCGGCGCTGCGTGTATTCGCCGCTGACGATCCAGTTGCCGCTGTCCCAGGTGGCGCCCAGGCCGGTGAAGGTGGCCTTCTTGTCGGTCGGGTCCAGCTCGTTGGCGGTGCTGGTGAAGGGCGTGGTGCGTATCAGCGCCACCAGGCCGGCCAGCGTGGTGGTGTGGGCCGTCAGGCGGCCCTGCAGATGGCCGACGCGCAGGCTCAGGCCGTTGTCCATCTCGAGCGTGGCATTGAAGCCGAGCATCTTCTTGAAGTCGACCTTGGTGCGCGCCACCGTGGTCCGGCCCTGCCCACCGAAGAGCTGCGCGCTCAGGGTGCCGAGGCCGGTATTGGTCTGGAAGTTGAGGTCCGCGCCATTGAAATTGCTGAACGGCACCTGGCCGTAGACGTCCATGGGCGGGCGCACCCAGGTGTTGGCATAGCCGACGTCACGGAAGTCCGAGACCGCGAAGAAGGGGCCGCCCATGCGCCCCAGGCGCAGCGCCAGCGAGGGCGTGATCTGCGCCTTGGCAAACGCCCATTCCAGCTCGGGCGTGAAATTGCCCTCGCCGTTCTGCTTGCTCAGCAGCTGCACCGTGCCCGAGAACATCGCGTTGGCCTTGAAGGTGCCCTGCACGCCGAGCTTGGAGTCGACCTCGCCGCTCCAGGACTTGTCGGCGCCACGCACCTGGCCGTTGCCCGCATATTGGGCCGCGTCGGTGTTGGTGCCAACTACCCCCAGCGTTGCGAAGCCAGAAAAAGAAAAGGCGGACTCGCCGCCTGTTTGCGCCTGCGCACCGATTGCAAAGAAAAGGGCCGCGGCAAGAGGCGCCAAGCGCCACTGCTTCGAACATGTCATGTTGTCTCCTTCTGAATGACTAGCAAGGACTGACCCGGCAGGCGCAATCACGCCCCTGCCTGGCACCATGCTAGGCATATCGGCCGGGCCGACCATGCCTTAAGTCATATTTCTGTCGCAACTGTGGCGCCAAGGCCAACAGCCGCTCAGCTGAGCAGGCCGTAGAGCCGCTCCAGCGGCACCCGCGTGACCAGGGTCTTGTCGGCCTCCACCGCCTTGACGGCGTAGTCGGCCTGGGCGGTGTCGCGGCGCGGCGTCTGCGTGATCGGCAGGCCGCGTTTGTCGGTGAGCGCCGCCACCAGCGGCGTCTGCATGCCGGCCCCGCGCCGTATCACCACCGCCTTCTCGCCGCTCGCCAGCGCCAGCAACTCGCCCGGCGGGTAGATGCCGATCTCCTTGATCAGCGCCGCCACCATCGGGCTGCCGGGCCATTGCGCATAGGCCTGGCGCTCGGCCTCCTTGATGTCCAGCGGCGGGCGGCCCTCGCGCCGGCTGATCTTGGCCAGGAACACATCGGCCAGGCGCAGCAGATGGGCCAGCTCCGACACCGCCGTGAGCCCGCGCGGATAACCCTGGCCATCGGCATGCTCGTGATGCTCCAGCACCGCCTGCAGCCATTCCTCATCGGCCACGCCGGCGGCGCGCAGACGCGCCACCGCCGCCTCGGGGTGGCCGCGCAACTCGTCGCGCTGCTCCTGCGTGAGGCGGCCGAACACCGCATAGCGGGCCTGCAGTTCCAGGATGCTGAGATTCATCGTCAGCGCCGCCAGCACCGCCGAGCGCTGGCGCTCGGCCGGCCACTCCAGGCGTGCCGCGATCAGCTGGCACAGCGCCGCCACGAACACCGTGTGGGTGAGCCCGTACATGCGGTAGTGGTGGGCCTCCTGGCGCACCATCTGGTAGACGGCCACATCGGGGTCCTGCCGCACCATCGCCATCAGCTCGTCGGCCAGCTCATGGCAGCCCTGCTGCAGGCCGGCGGGCTCCTGGCTGGCATGGGCCAAGCGGTCCAGGCTCCAGTAGATATGGTTCCAGCGCGCAAACAGCGTGGGCGGCTGCGCCACCACCTTGCGCCCGGCGGCCAGCGCCTTGATTTCCTCGACGTCGGCAAACATGCCGCGCGCCAGCAGGCTCTGCAACTGGTTGTCGCTATAGACCAGCTGGCCGCAGGCCAGCAGCAGCCCGCCATGCTCGTCGCGCACATTGAAGGGCAATGGCGCGCCCACCGTCACCTGATTGGCCACCAGCTTGAGCAGTTGCATCGAGTCAGGCCCCGCGCCGGCCTTGCCGGCCAGCACGCCCAATGTTGTTTGTGTCAGCCCAGTCTACGCCAGGCCTCGGCCAATAGCGACACCACCGAGACCGCGTTGCTGGCGTGCGGCACGCTGTTGCTGCTCCAGACATGACGCACACCCGCCGCCTGCAGGGCCGGCAGCGCATCGCCATTGAAGAGCGCATGCGTCACCGCCACGTCGACCGAGGCCGCGCCGCGCGCCAGCAGGCCCTGGGCCGCGCCGATCAGGGTGCGGCCGGTGGAGGCCATGTCGTCCAGCAGCACCACCGCCCTGCCCTGCACCTCTAGCTCGGGCAGCGCCAGCGTGACCTGGTGGTCGCCATGGCGCACCTTGTGGCCCACCGCGCAATCCAGGCCGCCGGCCTGCGCGGCCTCGCGCACCCACTGGCCCGATTCCTCGTCGGGCCCGATCAGCAGCGCGCCGGGCACGCGGGCGGCGATCCAGCGCCCCAGCACCGGCGCGGCCGAGAGCGCCACGCCGGCACCCTTGGGCATCACCTCGTCGAGGCTGGCGATGCGATGCAGATGCGGATCGATGGTGATGACATGGTCGAACTGCTGGGCCAGCAGGCGCGCGATATGGCGCTGGCTGACCGCCTCGCCGGGCGTGAACTCCATGTCCTGGCGCATATAGGCCAGGTAGGGCGAGACCAGCACCAGCCGCTGCGCGCCGAGCTCGCGCGCGGTGGGTGCGGCAATCAGCAGCTCCACCAGCTTCTCATTGGGCTGCTGCAGGCCGCGCAGCAGCAGCACGCGCGCCGGCAGCGGTTTGGGCAGCACCAGGCGCAGCTCGCCGTCGGGGAAGCGGTGGCGCGTGATGAAGGCCAGCGGTGCGCCCAGCGCCAGGGCCAGGTCTTGCGCCAGGGCGGCCTCGTCGTCGAAGGCCAGCAGCAGGATGTCAGAACTCATAAAGGGTCACAGCGAAAACAGCGAGCCGCTCGCGAACTCGTGCGGCAATTGCTCGGCGGCGCCGATGCGGCAGCCCGGGTCCTTCTGCGCATGGCTGCGCGCGAACTGCAGATCGGCGTCGAACTGGGCATAGATGCGGTAGAGCGGCTCGCCCTTGGCAACCGGATCGCCCAGCTTCTTCAACAGGTCGAGGCCGGCGCCGGGCACCTGCGGCGCACCGGCGAGGCGCGCAATGCGCGCAATGCGCAGATTGTCCAGCGCCACCAGCACGCCGTCGGCCTCGGCCAGCACCTCGGCCTGCAGGCTGCCCACCTGGGGCGGCTCGGCGCGGCGCCCCTGCGCGTCGACGATGGCGTTCATCTGCGCCAGCGCGCGCCCCGAGTCGAGGATGTCGCGCGCGATCTGGTAGCCCTGACCGCCGCGCACATCAGGGTCGAACTCGATCATGCGTCCGGCCAGGCGCAGCGCCTTCTGGCGCAGGTCCTGCGGCGCGGCCGGGTCGCCCTGCAGCACCTGCATCACGTCGCGCGCCTCCAGCACCGGCCCGATGCCGCGGCCGATCGGTTGGCGGCCGTCGGACAGCACCACGTCCAGCTGCAGGCGCAGATGGCCGGCCACGTATTCGAACAGCTTCTTCAGGCGCTGCGCCTCGGCCATCGAGCGCACCTTGGCGCTCGGGCCCACCGGGATGTCCAGCACCAGATGGGTGGAGCCGGCGGCGATCTTCTTGGACAGGATCGAGGCCACCATCTGGCCGGGCGAATCGATCGACAGCGGGCGCTCCACCGAGATCAGGATGTCGTCGGCGGGCGAGAGATCGGCGGTGCCGCCCCAGGCCAGGCAGGCATGGGTGTCGCGCACGATGCTCACCATGCGCTCGAAGCCCAGCTCCACCTCGGCCAGCACCTCCATGGTGTCGGCCGTGCCGGCCGGCGAGGTGATGGCGCGCGAGCTGGTCTTGGGGCACAACATGCCATGCGCGGCGACGATGGGCACCACCAGCATGGAGGTGCGGTTGCCAGGGATGCCGCCGATGCAATGCTTGTCCACCACCAGGCCATGGCCGACCTCGCGCTGCCAGTCGAGCTTGCGGCCCACCGCGATCATGGCCTCGGTGAGGTGCAGCACCTCCTCGCGGTCCAGCTCGTACTGGTTGGTGGCCACCACGAAGGCGGCCAGCTCGATCTTGGAATAGCGCGCCTGGGCGACGTCGCGGATGATGGCGTGCAGGTCGTCCTTGGTGAGGCGCTCGCCATTGATCTTGCGATGCAGGGCGGCGATCGAGCCGGGCGGCTCCGCATGCGCGATGCTGGCCTCGTGGCCCTCGCCCACCGCCAGGCGCGCGAACGCGTCCTCGCTCACACCCAGCTCGCAGGCGCTGACGATGCGCTCGTCGTCCACCACGTTCAGCACCGCCAGGATGGTCTGGCCGTTGGCGTGGATCTCCACCTTGGCCAGGGCCTGGAAGCCCGCGGCGCGCACCACCGGGCAGTCGCGGTGCAGATAGGCCACGTTCTCGCGCCAGGTGTCGATGCCGACGCGCCGGATTTGCAGGTTCATGCGGCAACTGTAGCCTGTCAGGCATACTCGCCCGGCCATCACAGACGCCGGCAGCCGCACGCGTGCGGCCCCAACCCTGCCAAGATGCGTTCCACCAACTGGCGCTTTGCCCGCTTCGAATTGCTGACCCGCGAACGGCTGCTGCGCGCCGACGGCGTGGTGCTGCCGCTGGGCTCGCGCGCCTTCGATCTGCTCACCGTGCTGGTGGAGCGCGCCGGGCGCCTGGTCACCAAGGCCGAGCTGCTCGATCAGGTGTGGCCCGGCCTGGTGGTGGAAGAGAACAATATCGCCGCCCAGATCACCGCCCTGCGCCGGGTGCTGGGCGCCGAGCTGATCGAGACCGTGCCGGGGCATGGCTACCGCTTCACCGTAGCGGCCACGGGCATGGATGCCAGCCCGCTCGCCAATCCGGCCCTGGTGGCGCTGGGCGGCTGCCAGCTGTTCGGCCGCGAGGACGACCTGGCGCGCCTGCTGCGCGCCATGCAGCAGGCCGGCTGCGTGACCCTGCTGGGCCCGGCCGGCGTGGGCAAGACCGCGCTGGCCCAGGCGCTGCGCGACGCCCATGACCTGAGCCTGGATAGCCGCGCCGCGCGCGCGCTCTGGCTGGACCTCGGCGCCCTGTCCGAACCGGGCCAGCTGCTGCCGGCCCTGGCGCGCGCGCTCGAGCTGCACGGGCCCGCCAGCGATGCCGCCCTGCTGGCCCCGGCCCTGGGCGCGCGGCGCCTGCTGATCATGGACAACGCCGAGCATCTGCTGCCGGCCACCGCCGAGCTGGCGGCGCTGTTGCTGGCGGCCGAGCCGAGCCTGCGCCTGCTGGTGACCAGCCAGGCGCCGCTGCCGCTGGCCGGCGGGCGCGAGCAGAGGCTGGAACCGCTGGAGATCGCCGGCACCGACACGGCCGCCGAACAGGCGCTGCGCAGCGGCGCCATCGGCCTGCTGGCGGCGCGCGCCTGCGCGGCCGACTACCGCCTGCGCCTGGGGGCGGAGCAGCTGCCGCTGCTGCGCGCGCTGTGCAGCCAGCTCGACGGCCTGCCGCTGGCGCTCGAAATGGCCGCCGCGCGCGTGCCCCTGCTGGGCCTGCAGGGCGTGCACGATGCGCTGGCCGAGCGCTTTGCCCTGCTCAAGCGCGGCCACCGCGGCAGCCTGGCGCGCCACCCGACCCTGGAAGCCGCGCTGCATTGGAGCCACGGCCTGCTGGCGCCCGCCGAGCAGCGGCTGTTCCGGCAGCTGGGCGTGTTCAGCGGCGGCTTCAGCCTGGAGCTGCTGATGGCCGCCACCGACACCGCCGAGAGCGCGCGCTGGAGCCTGGTGGACGGGCTGGCCGCGCTGGTGGACCGTTCGCTGGTGGTGGCCGAGCTGGCGGCTACCGAGAGCGCGCCGCGTTACCGCCTGCTCGAGACCATGCGCCTCTACGCCCTGACCCTGCTGGACGAGGCCGGCGAGGCCGAGGCGGCACGCCGGGGCCATGCCAGGGCGCTGTGCCAGCTGATGCAGCGCCTGCGCCAGCAGCAGGACCAGGCCGATGGCGCCGCCAACCCGCGCATCAACGCGCTCTGCTTTGCCGAGCTCGACAACGCCCGCAGCGCCCTGCGCTGGGCCATGCAGCACGAGCCCGACAGCGCGCTGGCCCTGGCCACCTGCGTGGGCATGCTCACCACCTACAGCGCCTGGCGCGGCGAGGCCTATGGCTGGGTCGCCGACTGCGAGGTGCTGCTGGGCGGGCGCTTGTCGGCCGCCACCGAGGCCCACTGGTGGCGCGAGTTCGCGCGCCAGCTGGTGATGCGCGGCAGCCCGCGCGCCAGCGAGGCGGCCACGCGTGCCTGCGCGCAGCTGCGCGCGCTGGGCGCGCTGGGCGACGAGCGCGACCTGCTGCGCGCCCTGGTGAGCCTGGTGCGCGCGGCGCCCTCGGCCAGCCCCGAGGTCGATCGCGCGCTGGCCGAAATCGCCGCGCTGCTGGGCCGGCATCCCGAATGGAGCGCGCGCCTGCGCCTGGTGGCCGCCGCGGCGCGCGGCAGCTACCACCTCAAATGCGGCCAGCTCGAAGCCGCGCTCAGCGACCACGGCGAGGAGCTGGCGCTGGCGCAGGCGCTGGCCTGGCAGGACGCCGCCGACGTGGCCGAGAGCAATGTGCTGGCACTGATCTTCCTGCTGGAGCGCCATGCCGAGGCGGCGGCGCTGGCGCGCGCCATGCTCGCCCGGCCGAGCGTGCAGGCCGGCGCCAGCAGCGCCTATGTGCAGTGCTATCTGCTGGCGGCGCTGATCGCCCAGGGTCAATGCGAGGCGGCGCTGCAGGCCTGCGGCCCGGCCCTGCAGCTGGCCCGCCGGTTCGACGTGCCCTACGCCCTCACCCAGCTGCCGCTGCTGGCCTGGGCGCTGCAGCGGCCGCAGGCGGCGGCGCAGCTGCTGGGCCTGGCGCGGCAGCATTTCGAGCAGCGCCAGGCGCGCCCCTATGGCTGGATCGAGCAGCAATGGGCCGCCCTGCAGGCGCAGCTGCAGGGCGCCCTGGGCCCCGGCCTGGCGCAGGCGCTGATGCAACAGGGTAGCCAGCTGAGCGACACGGACGCCGAGCGCCTGCTGGCGGCTTTTTCATAGCTTTTTCAGGACTTTCGGCGCGCGGCCGGCCAGACTGCGCGCCATGCTCAGCTGCGCCTCTCCCGCCTCACCCGCCTCTCCCGCTCCGTCCGCCACGCACCCGCCCCATCTGCAGGCCCTGCTGCTGCGGCACCTGCCGGAGCTGCTCGGCGAGATCGAGCCTGCGGCCGTCGAGCTGCTGCTGCAGCGCCTGGAATGGGTGGAGATCGCCGCCGGCCAGCCGCTCATGACCCAGGGCGAGCCGGGCGACGCCATGTACCTGCTCGTCAGCGGCCGCCTGCGCACCTATATCGGCAACGAGTTCGGCGAGCAGCGCGCGGTGCGCGAGATCGCGCGCGGGCAGATCGTCGGCGAGATGAGCTTGTTCACCGACGAGCCGCGCTCGGCCACCCTGGTGGCGATCCGCGACTCGGTGCTGGTGCGCCTGTCCAAGCAGCATTTCAAGCAGCTGCTGGGCATCAGCGAGCAGGTCTCTATCGCGCTGACGCGCCAGATCATCGCCCGCCTCAAGACCGAGGGCAGCCGCTCCCTGCTGGACAAGCCGGTCACGATCGGCCTGGTGCCGATCAGCGCCGGCGTCGATGCGCTGGACTTCGCGCGCCAGCTGGCCGGCCAGCTGAGGCAGCATGGCCGGGTCGCCCTGATCACCGCGGCCGAGCTGGATGCGCAGCTGCTGACGCCTGGCATCAGCGCGCGCCCGCCCGAGGATCTGGATGCGAGCCGGCGCATCGCGGTGCGGCTGGACGAGATCGAATCGCTGCACGACTTCGTGCTGCTGGTGAGCGATGCCAGCGCCACGCCCTGGACGCAGCGCTGCTGCCGCCATTGCGACGAGTTGCTGCTGCTGGCCGATGCCGACCAGCCGGCGCGCCTGCACGAGATCGAGACCGAATGCCTTGTCTGCCGGCCGCCGCGCACCGAGGCCACCGAGATCCTGGTGCTGCTGCACCCGAGCGAGCGGCTCAGCCCGCAGGGCACGGCCGACTGGCTGGCGCGCCGCCCGCTCGCCGACCACCAGCACATCCGCCCGCGCCTGCCCGGCGACATCGCCAGGCTGGCGCGGCTGGTGAGCCGCCAGGGCGTCGGGCTGGTGCTGGCCGGCGGCGGCGCGCGCGGTTTTGCCCATATCGGCATCTACCGCGCGCTGCAGGAGCATGGCGAGCAGATCGACATGGTGGGCGGCACCAGCGTGGGCGCGGTGATGGCGGTGCTGGTGGCGAGCGACCAGCCGCTCGAGCTGCTGGTGAACACGGCGCGGCGCGCCTTCGCGCTCAACCCCACCGGCGACTTCAACTGGCTGCCGCTGGTCTCGCTGATCCGCGGCCAGCGCCTGCGCCGCAGCGTCGAGCACAACATCCAGGTGCTCACCGGCCATGCCGCCCAGGCCGAGGACCTGTGGAAGAACTTCTTCTGCGTCGCCACCAACTACTCGCAGGCGCGCGAGCAGGTGCTGCAGCGCGGCTCGCTGCTGAAGGCCATCCTCGCCAGCGTGGCGATCCCGGGGGCCCTGCCGCCGGTCATCCACGAGGGCGATCTGCTCTGCGACGGCGGCAGCTTCAACAACCTGCCGGTGGACGTGATGCGGCGCCGCTGGGGCATCGGCCGCGTGATCGCGGTGGACCTGAGCGCCCACAAGCCGCGCCGGCTCGATTTCGACGAGGTGCCGGGGCCCTGGGCCCTGCTGCGCGATCGCCTGCGCCCGCGCGCCCGGCGCCGCTACCGCCTGCCCTCGCTGGCGGCCTATCTGATGAACGTCACCGTGCTCTACAGCAACTCGCGCCAGCGCGAGGCGCGCCAGCAGATCGACCTGTATTTCAACCCGCCGCTGACACGCGTGGGCATGCTGGAGTGGAGCCGCTTCGACGACATCGTCGAACAAGGCTACCAGCATGGCCTCGAGGTGCTGGCGGCCGCTGCCGCTGCCGCTAGGGCCGGTTAACACGACGGGGAGCCCCGCATGAACATGACGCCAAACGACGCCCGCCCCGACGCCCGCCACGACGCGGCCCCGGCCACCGCGGCGGGCCTGCTGGCCCGCCTGGCCCATGCCTGGCAGAGCCGCTTCCTTGCCAGCGAGTCCTCCGAGCAGCCCGGCGCCGGCCTGGATCCGCGCCTGCTGGCCTGCGCCGAGAAGATCTGCTCGGCCAGCGATGCGCTGCGCCTGATACGGCCCGGCTCGCATGTGTTCGTGGGCACGGCCTGCGCCACGCCGCGCAGCCTGGTGGCGGCGCTGGAGGCGCTCGCGCCGGCGCCGCAGGACGTGGAGCTGCTGCACTTCCTCACCGACCGCGCGGTGCAGCACGACGCCGCCGGCGCGCCGCTCACCAAGTACCGGCATCGCTGCTTCTTCGTCGGGCAGGACATGCGCGCCGCGGTGCGCCAGGGCCTGGCGGACTATGTGCCGATCTCGCTGGCGCGCGTGCCCCAGCTGATCGCGATCGGCCGCATCCCGGTCGACGTGGCGCTGATCCAGGTCTCGATGCCCGACGAGTTCGGCTACGTGAGCCTGGGCGTCTCGGTGGACGTGAGCAAGGCGGCGGTGGCCAAGGCCGGGCTGGTGATCGCCGAGGTCAACCCGCACATGCCGCGCACCATGGGCGACTCGACCCTGCATGTGGGCGAGATCGACCATCTGGTGCCGGTGGACACGCCGCTGATCGAGTACCTGCACCAGGCACCGCAGGGCGAGATCTCGGAGCAGATCGCGCGCTACATCGGCAGCGTGATCGACGACGGCTCGACGCTGCAGATCGGCCTCGGCCGCTTCAGCAACGAGGCGCTCAAGTACCTGGTGGACCGCCAGGACCTGGGCATCCATTCGGACGTCATCACCGACGCCATCATCCCGCTGCTGGAGCGCGGCATCCTCACCGGCCGGCGCAAGAGCCAGCAGCGCGGCAAGATCGTCACGAGCTTCGCGATGGGCTCGCGCCGGCTCTACGAGCTGATCGACGGCAACCCGCTGTTCTCCTTCCAGCCCATCGAGGCGGTGTGCGACGCCTGGACCATTGCCGCCCAGCACAAGATGGTGTCGGTGACGCAGGCCTTCGCGGTGGACCTGACCGGCCAGGTCTGCGTGGACCAGTTCCACGGCGATTTCTACGGCGGCCTGGCGGCGCAGGCCGAGTTCCTGCAGGGGGCCTCGCGCTCGCCCGGCGGCAAGGCCATCATCTGCCTGGCCGCCACCGAGGACGACGGCCTGAGCTCGCGCATCCGCGCCAGCCTGCAGGCCGGCGAGGGCGTGGCGATCGCGCGCAGCGACGTGCACTACGTCATCACCGAGTACGGCATCGCCCATCTGTTCGGCAAGTCGATCCGCGAGCGCGCGGTGGCGCTGATCCAGATCGCCCACCCGGCGGCGCGCCCGGGTCTGCTGGAGGCGGCCCAGGCGCTGGGCTATGTGCCGGCCGACCAGGGCCTGCGCAATCTGCATGCCTATGCCGTGCAGGACGAGCGCCAGCTGCGCTTGAAGGACGGCCGCCCGCTGCTGCTGCGCCCGGCCCAGGCCAGCGATGGCGACGCGATCCGCGCGCTCTTCCATCAGCTGCCGGAGCGCGACATCTACACGCGCTTCTTCCGCAAGCTGCGCGGCCTCTCCAACCGCGACGTGCAGCGCCTGTGCAATCTCAACGACGAGAACGAGGTCGCCCTGGTGGCGACCAGCGGCCCGCGCGAGCAGCCGGAGCTGGTGGCGCATGCGATGTACATGGTCGACCCCAGCACCAATCTGGCCGAGACCGCCTTCATGGTGCACCCCGACTGGCAGGGCCAGGGCCTGGGCGGCCGCCTGCAGCAGCGCCTGGCCGAGCATGCAGCCGCGCGCGGCGTGCGCGGCTTCGTGGCCGAGATCCTCGCCACCAACGAGCACATGATCCGGCTGGCGCGCAGCAGCGGCAAGGACGTGAAGGTGGAGCACGAGGGCAGCAGCGTGCGCGTCACGAGCCTGCTGTGAACGCCCAGCACGACACCAAGGCGCTGCTGCTGACCGATGTGGTCGACAGCACCCAGCTCTCCGAGGCGCTGGGCGATGCCGCGATGGCCCGGGTCTGGACCGACCATGACCGCGTCGCGCGCGACCTGCTGCCGCCCTGGCGCGGCCGCGAGATCGACAAGACCGACGGCATGCTGCTGCTGTTCGATGCCGCCGCCGATGCGGTCGGCTATGCCCAGGCCTATCACCGCGCCCTGGCCGCGCTGCCGGTGCCGCTGCGCGCGCGTGCCGGCCTGCATGTCGGGCCGGTGCTGCTGCGCGAGAACGCCGCCGCGGACGTGATGCGCGGCGCCAAGCCGCTGGAAGTGGACGGCCTGGCCAAGCCCACCGCGGCGCGCGTCATGGCGATCGCCCGGGGCGGCCAGACCCTGCTCAGCGCAGAAGCGCGCGCCGCGCTGGGCACGCCCGACGGCTGCCGGCTCGACTCGCACGGGCATTGGATGATGAAGGGCCTGTCGGCGCCGGTGGAGATCTTCGAGGTCGGGCCGCCCGAGCAGCTGCCGACGGCGCCGCCCGATGGCGACAAGGTCTACCGCGTGGTGCAGGTGGACGGGCGCTGGCTGCCGGTGCAGGCCATTCCCAACAACCTGCCGCAGCAGAGTACCCCCTTCATCGGCCGCGAGCAGGAGCTGCGCGACATCAAAGCCCTGCTGGGCAGCGCCCGCCTGGTGACCCTGCTGGGCATGGGCGGGCTGGGCAAGACCCGGCTCTCGCTGCAGGCCGCGGCCGAGCTGATGCACCAGTTCCCCGACGGCGTGTGGTTCCTCGACCTGGCGCCGATCAGCGACCCCGCGCTCGCGCTGGCCGAAGCGGCCCAGGTGCTGGGCGTGCGCGAGGAGCCCGAGCGCAGCCTGCTGCAATCGGTGTGCAGCTTTCTGCAGACGCGCCGCGTGCTGATGGTGTTCGACAACTGCGAACACCTCATCAAGCCGGCGGCCGAGATGGCGCACGCCATCGTCAGGGCGGCCCCGCATGTGCGCCTGGCCGCCTCCAGCCGCGAGGCCCTGCGCATCCCGGGCGAGCATGCCTATCTGGTGCAGCCGCTGCCGGTGCCGCGCGCCGGCGACGACCTCGCCACGCTGCGCCAGTCCACCGCGGTGCGCCTGTTCGTCGCGCGCGCCCAGGCGCACCGGCCCGGCTTCGAACTGGACGAGGCGCAGGCCCCCGCGGTGGCCGAGCTGGTGGCGCGCCTGGAGGGCATACCGCTGGCGCTCGAGCTGGTGGCGGCGCGCCTGCGCACGCTCTCCCTGGCCGACATCAACCGCCGCCTGGGCAACCGCTTCAAGCTGCTCACCGGCGGCTCGCAGGTGCTGCAGCAGCGCCAGCAATCGCTGCGTGCGCTGGTCGACTGGTCCTACGACCTGCTGCCCGAGGCCGAACAGCTGCTCTTGCAGCGCCTCGCCGTGTTCAGGGGCGGGCTGGACATGGAGGCCGCCGAGGCCGTGTGCGGCGGCACGCCGCTCGACGTCGACGCGGTGCTGGACCTGCTGGGCGCCCTGGTGGAGAAATCGCTGCTGATGCAGGCCGAGACCGCCGACGGCATGCGCTACCAGATGCTGGAGACGATACGCGAATACGCGCTTGAAAAGCTCGCCGCCGCCGGCACGCTGGAGGCCATGGGTGGGCAGCATGGCGCGCATTACTTCGCCTTCGCCAAGCTGGGGCGCGACGGCCTGCACGGCCCCCAGCAGGGCTACTGGCTGGGCCGGCTGGAGACCGAGCAGGACAATCTGCGTGCCGCCGCCGGGCATGCGCTCGGCCCCGGCGGCAACCCGATTCTGGCGCTGAAGCTGGCCGTGGCCCTGCAGGGCTTCTGGATCCTGCGCGGCTATTCGGGCGAGGGGCGTGCCCTGCTGCGCGGCCTGCTGGCCCTGCCGGCGGTGCAGGCCGACGCGCAGGCCCATGCCCATGCCCTCTACGTGGCTGCGGCGCTGGCATGGAGCCAGAGCGACCACGCCGCCGCCCTGGCCGATCTGCAGACCTGCCTGGCGCTGCGGCGCCAGCGCGACAACCCCTTCGACGTGGCCGCCACGCTCTCCACGCTGGCGCTGACGCGCCTGGGCTGCGCCGACGCGGCCGGCGCGCTGGCGGCCGACCACGAGGCCCTGCAGCTGTTCCAGCTCTGTGGCAACCAGGTCGGCGAGGCCACGGTGCAGCTGCAGCTGGGCCAGATCCACGCCTGGTGCGGCGCGGCCGCCCAGGCCGCCACGCACCTGCAGGCCGCGCTGCAGCTGGCGCGCCAAATCAAGCATCTCGAGACCGAGGCCGAGGCCGAGCTCTCGCTGGCCCAGCTGGACTTCGAGGCCGGCGCGCTGGGCGCCGCCGAAGCGGGGCTGGCGCGCTCGCTGAAGATCTGCCTGGCGGCGGGCGACCGGCGCGGCGCGGCGCACGCCCTGTGGTGGCTGGGCAAGCTGGACCTGCTGGCCGGCCGCCAGGCGCCGGCATGCGAGCGCCTCGCCGAGGCGCTGAGCGCCTTCAATGCCTTCGACATGCGCGAGCATCTGCTGGGCTGCCTGGAAGACCATGCCGCGCTGGGCCTGCTGCTGGAGCAGCCGCAGGCGGCCATCGCGCTGGCCTCCTGCACGCAGCAGTTGCGCGAGAACGCCCGCCTGACGCGCCCGCGCCTGGCCCAGGGGCGCTGGCAGGCCCTGCTGGCGCGCCTGCGCGCGGCCAGCCCCGACGAGGCCTTCTTCGAGGCGCCCTGGCAGCAGGCGCGCGACTGGGATACCGCCCAGGCGCTGCGCCGGGCGCTGACGCTGGCGCTACCCGCCGGGCGCCTGCATTGAGGCGCGCGCGCCGCTCAGGGGCGGCGGCGCGGTATCAGCAGCAGGGCCGCCAGCGCCGCCAGCGCCTCATAGAGGGTGCCCGGCTCGGGCACTTGCTGCCCGCTCCCCGGCGCCGCTGCCTGGCTGTAGACCACAAGCCCCTGGTCGTTGATGGTGCTGCGCAGCCCCAGGTCATGGCCGTTGCCGTCCTTGCCAAGGCGGCCCTGGCCCGCGTCATCCCGGTGGAACACCAGTTGATCGAATCCAAGCAGGTCGGCCTGCACGTCCTCGGCCGACGAGCTTGGATCGGGGTCGTTGCAATGCAGGCAGGTCAGTTGCGGCAGCCCGTAGTCATACTGGAAGGAAAACTGGTTGAAATTGGCCGCGGCAAAGCCATTCAGCTGGTTCGGCGTGACCGCGGAGAAGCTGCTCCAGCTGCGCAGGTGCAACAGCGTGCGGTCGATCTCCACCAGGTCCACATGCATATTGAAGCTGGCGCTGACGGCGTTGGCCGGGTTGGCGGTCTCGAACAGCGTGAGGTTCACGCTGGCCCAGATGTTCTCGCCGGTGAGATCGACGAAATCGTTGTTGTGGCTGAGCGCATAGTCCACCCAGCTGTCGGGCAGGTTGAAGCTGAAGCTGCCACGGTAGGAAAGCTCGGGCAGGGTCGGGCCGAACTGCGGGTCGTAGGAACCCACCACAACCCCCGCCTGGGCCGGGCCGAGGCTGGCGCAGGCCAGCGCCAGGGCGGCGAGGCTGTGTAGACGATGCTGGTTCATGGCTGTTCTCCCTGAGGGTTTGCAAGCCACGGACTGTTGCAGCGCAGCGGCAGCGCCGTCTTGAAAAAGCTATGAAATCGGCCGCTGGCGGCCACCCATCCTAGGGGTCAGCCGGCTTCCAGGGCCGCGGCGATTTCGCCGCGCACATGCTCGGCCAGCGCGCGCCGATCGGCATGCGCGGTCTCCATCGCTGGCAGGATCTGCACCGCGATGCCCAGGCCGCGGGCGCTGGCGATGGCCCACAGGCTTTGCAGCAGCGTCATGTCGCCGATATAGCGCGCCGCGCTGCTGAAGCGTTCGCCCGGCTCATGCCAGCGCAGCACCAGGGGCTGGAGCGGGATCTCGGTGGCGATGGCGGCCTGCAGCAGATTGCCGTGGAAGGGCAGCAACTCGGGGCCGGCACCGGTGGTGCCCTCGGGGAACACCGCCACGGTGTCGCCGGCCTTGAGCGCCTCGGCGGTCTGGTGCACCACGCGCAGCGCGTCGCGCTTGCTGGCGCGCTCGATGAAGAGCGTGCCCACGCCGGCGGTCAGCGCGCCTACGATGGGCCAGTGCTTCACATCCGCCTTGGAGACGAAGCGCGCCTCGGGCAGCACCGCGTGCACGGCGGCGATGTCCAGCCAGGACACATGGTTGGCCAGCAGCAGCTTGGCGCCGGGCCGGGCCCGGCCCGTGCAAGCCAGGCGCACGCCCAGCAGGCGCAGCAGGCCGCCCGACCAGCGCTGCACCCGTGCATGGCGCGCGGCCTGGTCCAGGCTGCCGAAGCGCAGCTTGATGAGCAGCAGCCCCCACAGCACGTGCAGGACCATGCGCAGCAAGCGCCAAACGGCGATCAGGCTGCGCATCTCAGGCGGCAGCCTGTGCAGCTTGGTCGGCGGCTTCGTGCGCAATATGCCCGGCCACCACCGTGTAGCGCACCCGGGCCGGCAACTCGAAGCCGGTGATCTCGAAGGCGAACGGCGTGTGCTTGCCCTGGCTCACCAGCTGCTCGGGCGTCACCGCCCAATGCTGGGTCGGATCGAAGATGCATAGATCGGCCACGCCACCGTCCACCAGGCGGCCGGCGCTGGCCGCCAGCGAGCCCAGCGCCGAGCCCAGCACGCGCACCGGCTCGCAGCTCACCACCGCGAGCGCGCGGGCAAGCGGCTGGCCCTCGTCATGGGCCCATTTGAGCGCCAGGCTCAGGAGCAGTTCCAGGCCGGTGGCGCCGGGCATGGCCTCGGCGAAGGGCAGCGTCTTCTCATCGCTCTCCACCGGCATGTGGTCGCTCACCAGCGCATCCAGCGTGCCATCGGCGAGCGCGGCGCGCAGCGCGGCGCGGTCGCGGCCCTGGCGCAGCGGTGGGTTCAGGCGCATCGCCGGGTTGAAGTAGCCGATGTCCACATCGGTGAGGTGCAGCGAGTTGATCGACACGTCGGCGGTCACCGCCAGGCCCTCGCGCTTGGCCGCGCGCACCAGCTCCACGCCGGCGGCGCTGGAAATGCGGCACAGGTGCACGCGCGCGCCGGTGGCGCGCATCAGCTCGAAGATGGTGTGCAGGGCCACGGTCTCGGCCGTCACCGGCACGCCGGCCAGGCCCAGGCGCGTGGCCACCGCGCCGCTGGCCGCCACACCACCGCCCAGCCAGGGGTCCATGGGATGCAGCCAGACCGTGTAGTCGAAGGTGGCGGCGTATTGCAGCGCGCGCGTCAGGAACTGGTTGTTCTTGATCGGATGCTCGGCCTGCGAGAAGCCCACGCAACCGGCCTCGGTGAGCTCGGCCATCTCGGTGAGCGTCTCGCCGGCCAGGCCGCGCGTCAGCGCGCCGAGCGGGAACAGCCGGCACAGGCTCAGCTTGCGGGCGCGGAACTTGAGCATCTCCACCAGGCCGGGCTCGTCCAGCGCGGGGTCGGTGTCGGGCGGGCAGACCAGGCTGGTGACGCCACCGGCCGCGGCGGCGTTGAGCTCGCTCTCCAGCATGCCCTTCTGCTCCAGGCCGGGCTCGCGCAGGCGCGCCGCCAGGTCCACCAGGCCGGGCGCGACGATCAGGCCGGTCGCATCGATGACGCGCTGGGCATCGAAGTCGCCCGCCACATCGCCCAGGCCGACGATGCGGCCGGCCGCGATCGCCACATCGCCGATGCGGTCCAGGCCCGAGGCCGGGTCGACCAGACGGCCGTTCTTGATCAGTATCTTCATGCTTCGTTCCCTGCAAGGATGCTCATCACGGCCATGCGCACCGCGATCCCGAAGGTCACCTGGGGCAGGATCACGCTCTGGCCGCCATCGGCCACGCTGGAGGCGATCTCGACGCCGCGGTTGATCGGGCCCGGATGCATCACGATGGCATCGGGCTTGGCGAGCGCCAGCTTCTCGGGCGTGAGGCCGAAGTTCTTGAAGAACTCGCCGGCGCTGGGCAGCATGGCGCCGCTCATGCGCTCGTTCTGCAGGCGCAGCATGATGATCACGTCGGCATCGCGCACGCCCTCGGCCATGTCGTGGCAGACGCGCACACCCATCTCGCGCAGATCGCCCGGCACCAAGGTCTTGGGGCCGACGGCGCGGATCTCCGGCACGCCCAGGATGTTGAGCGCATGGATGTCGGAGCGGGCCACGCGCGAGTGCACGATGTCGCCCACGATGGCCACCGTCAGATTGCGGAAGTCCTTCTTGTAGTGGCGGATCGTGTACATGTCCAGGAGGCCCTGGGTCGGATGCGCGTGGCGTCCGTCACCGGCGTTCACCACATGCACATGCGGGGCGCAATGCTGGGCGATCAGATAGGGCGCGCCCGATTCGCTGTGCCGCACCACGAACATGTCGGCATGCATGGCACTGAGGTTGGCCACCGTGTCCAAGAGGGTCTCGCCCTTGGCGGTGCTGGACCTGGCGATGTCCAGGTTGATGACATCCGCCGAGAGCCGCTTGGCGGCGATCTCGAAGGTGGTGCGGGTGCGCGTGCTGTTCTCGAAGAACAGGTTGAACACCGACTTGCCGCGCAGCAGCGGCACCTTCTTCACGTCGCGGTCGTTCACCGACAGAAAGGTGCCGGCGGTGTCGAGGATCTGGTGGATGGTGGCCTGGGGCAGGCCCTCGATGGAGAGCAGGTGCACCAGCTCGCCATGCTTGTTCAGTTGGGGGTTGCGTTTGGAGAGCATCTCAGTCGCCCTTCAGGTCAAAGCTGAAACGGCCGCTCTCGTCGCGCGCCAGGCGCAGGCGCTGCGCGGCGGCCAGGTTGACGCGCGCGGCCGAGAAGGCCGGCTCGATCGGCAGCTCGCGGCCACCGCGGTCCACCAGCACCGCCAGCGTGACGCTGGCCGGGCGGCCGAAGTCGAACAGCTCGTTGATGACGGCGCGCGTGGTGCGGCCGGTGTAGAGCACATCGTCGATCAGCAGGATGTGGCGGCCCTCCACCTCGAAGGGCAGCTTGGTGTGGTCGGCGCTGGCCGACATGCCCTTGGAGCCGAAGTCGTCGCGGTGCAGGGAGCTGGAGATCACGCCGGGCTCGCCGGCCAGGCTCAGATCGCGCTGCAGACGCTCGGCCAGCCAGGCGCCGCCGGACCAGATGCCCACCAGCACGGTGTCGGGGTGCAAGAGCCTGCTGACGCCCTTCAGCAGGTCGGCGTACAGCGCCTCGGCGTCGAGTAAGAGAGTGCTCATGATGTTGGCTGCTATGAATGCTCGCGAAAGAATTGTTCCAGGATCAGCGCGGCGGCGGCCGAGTCCACATCGCGCGCGCCCTGGGCCTCGGCCTCGACGCTGGTGTAGCGCTCGTCCACCTCGTAGACGGGCAGGCGGAAGCGGCCCTTGAGCTGGCGGCCGAAGCGGCGCGCCGCCAGGGTCATCTCATGCTCGGCGCCATCGGGGTGGAAGGGCACGCCGACCACCAGCGCGTCGGGCAGCCATTCCTTGATGAGCTTCTCGATCGCCGCGAAGCGCTGGGCATCACCGTCGGCGGCGATATGGCGCAGCGCCTCGGCGGACTTGAGGAAGGCATTGCCGGTGGCGACGCCGATGCGTCGGGTGCCGAAATCAAATGCCAATAGAGATTGTGGAATTCGGGCCGGGGTCTGCACGGCCGGGCTCATGCGTGGCCGGCCTCTTGGCTCAGCATGCGCGGGTCGATGCCCAGCAATCCGAGCGCCTTCTCGTAGCGCTGCTCCACCGGCGTGTCGAAGATGATCTCGGGCGCGGCGTCCACATTGAGCCAGCCATTGCGGCCGATTTCCTCTTCCAGCTGGCCGGCGGCCCAGCCGCTATAGCCCAGCGTGATGAGCAGGCGCTTGGGGCCGGCACCGTTGGAGAGTGCCTCCAGCACGTCGCGGCTGGTGGTCATCTCCAGGCCGCCGGGCACGGCCAGGGTGGCGTTGTAGTGGCCGCCCTGCGCGTCCAGCGGCTCGTGCAGCACGAAGCCGCGCTCGGTCTGCACCGGGCCGCCATAGAACACCGGGCGCGCCGCCAGGTCTTCGTCCTCCAGGCTCAGCTCGACCTTCTCGAACAGATTGCCCAGCGTCAGCGAGATCGGCTTGTTGATCACCAGGCCCAGCGCGCCCTTCTCGTTGTGCTCGCACATATAGACCACCGAGCCGGCAAAGCTGTCGTCCAGCATGCCCGGCATGGCAATCAGGAATTGGTTGGTGAGGTCGATGCGGGCCTTGGACATGGGGGCATTTTATTTCATCGACACTCGCGGCCATGGAAAAGATCCACCGACGTGCCCTGGTCTGGTTCCGCCGCGATCTGCGCGCCGACGACCACGCCGCGCTTTACCACGCCCTCAGGCACAGCGCGGAGGTGCTGTGCGTGTTCGTGCTGGACCGCGAGATCCTCGACGCCCTGCCGCGCGCCGACCGCCGCGTCGAGTTCATCCTCGACGCGCTGACGGCGCTGAACGAGGAGCTCGCCGCGCTGCGGCCGGGGGCGGGCCTGATCGTGCGCCATGCGGTGGCGCGCGCGGAGCTGCCACGGCTGGCGGCCGAGCTGGGCGTGGACGCGGTGTTCTGCAACCACGATGACGAACCCCAGGCCCTGGCCCGCGACGCCGCCGTCAAGCAGGCCCTGCAGGCCCAGGGCGTGGCCTTCTCCAGCCACAAGGACCATGTGATCTTAGAGCGCAGCGAGATCCTCACCGGCCTGGGCCGGCCCTATGGCGTGTTCACGCCCTACAAGAACGCCTGGCTGCGCGCTGTCGATGCCTTCCAGCTGCGCAGCTATGCGGTGGCGCGCCATGCCGCCGCTCTGGCCGCCCTGCCCCCGCAAGCGGGCCGGGTGCCGGGTCTTGCCGAGATCGGCTTCGAGGCCGCCGGCCTGCCGGAGCTGCTGCGCGGCGGCAGCCGTGGCGCGGCGCGGCTGTTCGATGAATTCCTGGCGCGCATGGAGCAGTACGACCGCACGCGCGACTTCCCCGCCGTCAAGGGGCCCAGCTACCTCAGCACCCATCTGCGCTTCGGCACCATCTCGATCCGCCGGCTGGCGCGCGCGGCCCATGCGCGCATGCAGGGCGGCGACCATGGCGCCGAGGTCTGGCTCTCCGAGCTGATCTGGCGCGACTTCTACCACCAGGTGATGCACCACCACCCCCATGTGGTGGAACGCGCCTTCCGGCCCGAGTACGAGCTGATCGAATGGGAGCGGGGCGCGGCCGCCGAGGCCCTGTTCAAGGCCTGGTGCGAGGGCCGCACCGGCTACCCCATCGTCGATGCGGCGATGCTGCAGCTGAACCAGACCGGCTATATGCACAACCGCCTGCGCATGGTGGTGGCGAGCTTCCTGATCAAGGATCTGGGCGTCGACTGGCGCTGGGGCGAGCGCTATTTCGCGCAGCAGCTGCTGGACTTCGACCTCGCCGCCAACAACGGTGGCTGGCAATGGGCGGCCTCCAGCGGCTGCGACGCCCAGCCCTATTTCCGCATCTTCAACCCGGTCAGCCAGAGCGAGAAGTTCGACGCCGAGGGGCGCTTCATCAAGCGCTACCTGCCGCAGCTGGCCAAGCTGCCGCCCAAGCTGATCCATGCGCCCTGGCTGGCCAAGCCGCTGGAGCTGCAGGCCTGCGGTCTGCAGCTGGGGCGCGACTACCCGGCGCCGCTCGTGATCCATGAGCAGGCGCGCACGCGCACCCTCTTGCGCTATGCGGTGGTGAAGTCACGAGCCCTGGCTTAGCCAGCGCGCCAGGATGTCTCGATAGCGCTCCGACCAGCCGCGCAGGCCGTCGTCCCGGCCATCCAGCACGCTGCGCAGAAAGGCCAGGGTCAGGTCCTTGGTGGCGGCCTTGACCTGCGGGTTCAGCAGGGCGCCGCCGGTGCCGGCGCGGTCGGTGAACATGCTGTGCGAGCCGCCCTCGAACACCGCCAGGGCCTTGGTGGCGCTGCCGGTGGCCTCGAAGACCCGCACGCGGTCGCGCGCGTCGGAGTAGTAGCCGGGGATGCGGATCACGTCCTCGGTGCTGGTGATGTGCAGGGTCGGGATGTGGATGGCTTGAAGGATGTCCGCCACATCCGGCTCGCCATAGAAGGGCGGCGCCGAGATGATGATGGCGGCCTTGATGCGCGGCTCGCGCAGATCCAGGGCCTGGCCGGCGCGCGTCACGCGGGCGCCGGCCAGCAGCAGGGTGGTGTTGGCGCCATAGGAATGGCCGGCGGCCACGATGCGCTCGGTGTCGATGCGCGCCGCCCATTCGCCATGCAGCATCTGGTCCAGCGCGAAGCGCACATCCCCCACGCGGTTGAGGGCCTCGCGCTCCTGCGCCGCGTCCTGCAGGCGTGACACCAGGGTGAGCGGATTGCCGAACCAGAGTTCGCGGTCGCTGCCGACATGCTGCACATGCAGGCTGGCAATGCCCTGCGAGGACCAGTAGGCGCCCAGATAGCTGTAGCCGCGGCGCGAGCCGCCGATGCCGTGCGAGAACACCACCAGGGGCACGCGCGCACCGTCCGCCACCTGCCTGGGCCAGTAGAGGCGGGCCGGTACGGCGCGCGCACGGCTGGCATCCACCCAGTCCAGATCGCGCTGCTCGTAGGCCGGGGCCTCGGCGCTGACGGCCTGCGCAATAGCGGCGGGCGGTGCCTCCAGCCGGTCGCGGCGATCGGCGCGGCAGTGGCTGCCGACGGTCAGGCTGGCGCTGAGCGCCAGCAGCAGCATCAGGCTGCGGCGGCGCCAGTAGTTCATCAGAACAGTTCCATGTCGCTGAGCTGCTCGACCTCGGTCATCTGCCCGCTCTGCACCAGCACCGCATGGCTTTGCACCTGGTTGCGGCCGTTCGCCTTGGCGTGATAGACGGCCTTGTCGGCACGCTCGAAGGCCATCGCCGGCGAATCGCCCACCCGCACCTGGGTGAATCCCACGCTGACGGTGATCTGGCCGACCTGCGGAAACTGGTAGCTCTCGGTGTTGTGGCGCAGGCGCTCGAAGGCATGGGCGGCGTCGCTCTCGTCCTCGCAGCGCATCAGCACCACGAACTCCTCGCCGCCGAAGCGGTAGAGCAGGTCGTGGAAGCGGAAGCTGTTGCGCATCAGGCGCGACAGCAGCAGCAGCACCTCGTCGCCGATCAGGTGGCCGAAGCGGTCGTTCACCGACTTGAAGTGATCGATGTCGACCACGCCGATCCAGTAGCGCGGCTGGCCGTCCTCGTGGCGCCGGTCGCCATCGGCATGGGTCTGCGCTTCTTCATGCGCGCGCGGCAGCTCGCCCACGGCCTTGAGAAAGCTCTCGTCGAAGGTCTTGCGATTCAGCAGGCCGGTGAGGGTGTCGCGCTCGCTGTAGTCCAGCAGGCCCTGGAAGTTGTGATAGATGCGCAGGATGCCGCCCACCGTGCGCTGGTCGGAGGTCTTGAGCTTCTCGGTGGTGGTGATCTCCAGCACCCCGACCACCTCGCGGTCGGTCGCGAGCGGGAACAGCGTGGTCCAGCGCTCGCCATCGCGCAGCTGCATCACGCTGCGCTGGTGCATGCAATCCAGGCGCTTGGGATGATCCTCGGCGCGCGGCAGCTTGTCGGGATCGGCCCAGAGCGAATCGGCGCTCGCCACCACATCGCCCGCGGCCAGGCGCGCCCGCGTGACCCAGCGCTGCTGGCCGGCGTCGCCCACGCAGCGGAAGATCGCCACCGAGCTCGGCTCCAGCATATCGCGCAGGGCCGACACCAGGGTGACGTCCATGACGTCACGGTCCCGGAATCCGGTCAGTTCCGCAAGGTGATCAACGACTTCCGACATGACGCCAAGCCTCCAGCGCTCAACCCGTGAGCAACCGGGCAGTGTAGCGGGCGATCAGGCTCAGCAGCAGCTCTTCGTCATAGGGCTTGCCCAGGTAGTCGTCCACGCCCAGCTGGTGCGCATAGTCGCGATGCTTCTGCGCGATGCGCGAGGTGATCATGATCACCGGCAGCGTGGCGAGGCGGCTGTCGGCGCGCAGATTGCGCACCAGGTCGAAACCGTCCATGCGCGGCATCTCGATGTCCGAGAGCACCACCGCCGGCAGCTCCTCCTCGGCCAGGCGTTCCATCGCTTCCAGGCCGTCCTTGGCGAGGTGCACGCGGTAGCCCTCGCGCTCCAGCAGGCGCTGGGTGACGCGACGCACCGTGAGCGAATCGTCCACCACCAGCACCAGCGGCGCGAGCGGCTCGGCTGCCACCATGCTGGCCGCCACCGTGCCGGCGGCCGCATGGCCGAGCGCGTGGCGCGCCGCGGCCTGCGCCTCGGCACCGTAGCGATTGGCCAGCGCCACCGGGTTGTAGATCAGCGCCACCTCGCCCGAGGCCAGCAAGCTGATGCCCGCCAGGCCCGGCACATGCACCAGCTGCGGCCCGAGGTTCTTGACCACGACTTCCTGGTTGCCCAGCACCTCGTCCACATGCACGGCCAGGCGTTGATGGGCGCTGCGCACGAAGGCGACCGGCAGGGTCTTGCCATGCGGCACGCCGCGCTCGCTCTGCTTCATCAGGCCGCCCAGCCAGTAGAAGGGGAAGCGCTCGCCGCCCACCACCAGCTCGCCGGCCTCGTAGGCCTGCTCGATCTGGGCCGGGCTGATGCGCTGCACCGATTCCATCAGGCTGGCGGGCACCGCCACCGACTGCTCGCCATAGCGCAGCACCACCACCTGGGTGAGCGCGGTGGTGAGCGGCACGCGCAGCTCGAAGGCCGCGCCCTGCCCCGGCGTGGAATGCAGATCGATATAGCCGCCCAGGGTGTTGACCTCGGCGCGCACCACGTCCATGCCGACGCCGCGGCCGGCCAGCTCGGTGATCTCGGTGGCGGTGGAGAAGCCGGGCGCGAAGATCAGCTGCATCAGCTCCTCATCGCTGGGCGTGGCATCGGGCTTGATCAGCCCCTGCTTGAGCCCGCGCTCGCGGATGCGCGCCAGGTCCAGGCCACGGCCGTCGTCGCGCACCGTGATGGCCACCTCGTTGCCCTCCTGGGCGAGCTGGACCTGGATCGTGCCCAGCTCGGGCTTGCCCTTGGCAACGCGCTCCACCGGCGGCTCGATGCCGTGCATCACGCTGTTGCGCAAGAGATGCTCGAAGGAGCCCACCAGGCGCTCCAGCACGCTGCGGTCCAGCTCGACCTGGGCGCCGTTCACCAGCAGCTGCACCTGCTTGCCGGTCTCGCGCGCGGCCAGGCGCACCACCCGGTGCATGCGCTCGCTGAGGCTGTCGAACTCGACCATGCGGGTGCGCAGCAGGTCGTCCTGCAGCTCGCGCGTCAGGCGCGATTGCGCCGCCAGCTCGTCTTCGCCGGTCTGCACATTGCGCTGCAGGCTGCGCTGCACCGTGGCCACGTCGTTGACCGACTCGGCCAGCATGCGCGTCAGCTCCTGGAAGCGCGTGTAGCGGTCGAACTCGAGCGGGTCGAAATCCTTGGCCGCATGCTTGGCGGCCTCTTCCTGCGCGCCCATCTGGGCCTCGGCCTGCAGCTCCAGCTCGCGCAGCTGGGTGCGCAGGCGGTCCAGGTTGTCGTCCAGATCGAGCAGGGCATTCTTCATCTGCCCCATCTCGGATTCCAGGCGCGCGCGCCGGATGCTGACCTCGCCAGCCTGTGCGGCCATGCGCTCCAGCAGGGCACCGCGCACCCGCACCAGCGCCTGGGCGCCGCCCAGGCCGCCATCGCCGCCCAGCCCGCTGTCGCTGGGCTGGAACTGGGTGAAGCGCGACCAGTCGATCTGCGCCCCGGCCGGGCCGCTTTCAGTAACTTGGGCGGCCTCGGCGGCCGGCGCCGCTTCGGCGACTTCCGCGGGCAGCGCCTCGGCCGGCGCCATGGCCACAGCGACCGGCTCGGCAGCGACCGGCGGCGGCACCACCGGCTCGGGCTGCGCCACCGGCTTGGGCGCCAGCCGCGCCTGCTTGAGGGTGTCGAAGGCCTGCTCGAGCGCGTCGCCCTGGTCCTGCAGGCTGCGCACCTCGGCGGCCTCGGCCTGGCCCTGGTGCAGCAAGGCCTCGATGGCGGATTCCAGCAAATGCGCGGCCTCGCCCAGGCGCATCGCGCCGGTCAGGCGCGCGCCGCCCTTGAAGGTATGCAGGGCGCGCATGCAGGCGCCGGCACGGCCGACATCGCCGGGATGGGCCATCCAGTCGCGCAGGCCGGCCTGCAGATCGCGCAGCAGGTCGGGCGCCTCTTCCTCGAAGATCGGGAACAGCTCGTCGTCGATCTGGTCGGGCAGGCCGACCTCGAAATCGTCCGCCGCGCGCGGGATCGGCAGGGCCTGCGGCTCGCTGAGCGCGTCGTCCGGCAGCTCGGAGGGGCGCGACTCCGCCACATCCTCCGGCGGCGGCTGGTAGGCCTGCAGGCGTGCGGTCAGATCGCCCTCGACGCTCTTCAGGAAGCCGGCCGCGAACTGGTGCAGCAGGCGGCGGATCTCTTCCGCCGCATCGTTGAACAGGCGCGCCTCGTCGGCGCCCAGCTGGCGCACCTGGGCGGCGCGTTCCAGCGCATGCTCGAGCGCGCGCGCCAGGGCCGAGAGTTCGTCGAAGCCCACCGTGCCGGCATTGCCGGCCAGCGCATGGGCCAGGGGCTCGCAGCTGGCGGGCAGGCCGGAAGCCAGGTCCAGCGCCCACTCGGACAGCTCGGTGCAGAGCCGGCGCGAGAGTTCGTCCGCCTCGTTGAGGAAGATGTTGAACAGGGTGATGCTGATGCGCAGCGGGCCGATCAGCTTGACGCCCTCGTCGGACTCGGGCTCGGCCTCCTCCGGTTCGATCGGTTCGATCGCCTCGGCGGCGGCCTGCACATCGGTACCGCCCACCAGCTCCAGGCTGGGCGCCAGGGTTTCGGGCTCGGGCGCGGGCTCCGGCTCGCTCACGGCCGGCAGGTCCAGCGCGCCCAGGTCCAGCGTCAGCTCCTCGTCCAGCACCGGCATGGCCGGCGCCGCGGTCGCCTCGCCCAGATCCAGCTTGAGCTCGAACTCAGGCAATTCGAAATCGCTGCTCGCCGAAGCCGCCGCGGCGGGCAGGTCCAGATTCAGCTCCAGGCCCAGCAACTCGGTATCGGCATGCGAAAGCTCGGCCACCTCCATGACGGGCAGCAGCTCGCCCAGCTCCTCGGCCTCGGGCAACTCAAGCAGCGGCGCCTCTTCCAGCAGAGGCTCGGTGGCGGGCGCGTCGAGCATCTCGATCGGCAGCTCCAGCACCGGCTCAGGCTCAGGCACGGGCTCCACCGCGGGTTCCGCGGCAGGCTCGACGGCAGCGGGCTCGACCACAGCCGCTGCGCCCACCGGCAGCAGGCGCTGTTCCAGGCGCAGCGCGTCGGCGCTGGCGCGCAAGACCTCGGCGTCATGGGTGATGGGCGCCTTGGCGGCGATCTCGGCGCTCCAGCCGGCCAGGTAATCCAGGGCCTGCTGGCTCAGGCTCAGCAGCGCGGCATCCGCCACGCCCTGCTCGCCCAGGCGCGCGTTGTAGAGCTGCTCGAAGGCCCATGCGCCCTCGCCGAACTCCTTCAGCCCGACCATGCGCGAGCTGCCCTTCAAGGTATGGAAGGCGCGCCGCACATTCGTCAGCTGCTCGCGATTGGCGGCGTCGAGCTCCAGCTCGGCCAGCGCCACGCGCGCATTCGCCAGCACCTCGGTGGCCTCCTCGAGGAAGATCTCCAGCATCTCCTCGTCGACGATCTCCGGCGCCGGCGCGGCGGCCGCGACCGGCACCGCCGGTGCCGGCACATGCACGGCCAGGAAGTCGTTGAGCGATTGCGCCGCCTGGGCACGCGCTGCCTCGCTCTCGGCGGGTTCAGCGGATTCAGCAGGCTCGGTGAGCTCCACCGTCAGCGGCAGGGCCGAGGTATCGCCCGGCTCCTCCAGCATGCGCTGGGCCGACTGCGCGGCGTTCGCTAGCGCGGTTTCGTCCGCCGCACGCGCCTGCAGGGTCAGGCGCTCGAGGTCGCGTGCCAGCTCGGCCTGCGGGCGCTCGCCCTCGGCCACGGCTTGCGCCGCGGCCTGCACCTGGGCCAGCAGGCTGGGCTCGCTGGCCACCGGCTTACTGAGGCGCTCGCGCCCCACCGAGGAGATCAGGCTGCCGCGGGCTTCATCGAAGCGGAACATGCGCTTGGCCAGTTGCGGCTGCACGCTCAGCATGTCGATCAGGAAGCCCAGCGCGCCGAGATTGTTGGCCAGGCGCTCGAACTGCTCGCGCGGGCCCGAGCGGCTCGGGTCGACCTCGGTATTGGCCAGTTCGTCGATCTGGTCGCGCATGCGCACGCAGGTCAGCGCGCCCTGGTCCACGCCCAGCACCGAGAACACGCCGCGCATGGCGCCGAGCTGGTTGGGCACGGGGATCAGCAGCTGGCGCTGCGAGGGATCGCGGAAATACTCGTCCACCTGGCGCTCGACCTCGGAGAGGCTGCTGCGCAACTCGTGCACCACGCTGCCCAGGGTCTGGCGATCCGAGACGCGGCGGTACAGGTCCTCCATCCAGGCTTCCAGCGGCGCCGCGGGCTCGCCGCGCGAGGCCGCCTCGACGCGCCGCGCCAGCCGGATCACGCGCTCGGCCTGGTCGGGGTGGTCAAAGGCCTCGTCGTCCAGCGCCGCTTCCACATACAGCAGGCTGGTGGCGATCTCCATCGCCAGCGTGGGCTCGGGCGGCTTGCCCGAGCGCAGCGTGGCCACCACGGCGCGGCGCAGGGTCTGGCCCAGCACCTCGCCGCTCGGGAACAGGCGCTCGATCGAATCGCCCACCGCGGCAAACTGCTCGTCCAGGCCGGCCAGGCGGTGGCTCTCGCCCTCCGCCGCCGAGGACCAGGATTCCTTGGCCTGCGCCACGCGCTTGCGCGCCTGCGTGACCCAGCTGGGGTCGATATGGCCGAGGCTGTCGTCTTCGTAATCGGTCGGGCCTGCGCCCTCGTCCAGCCCATAGACACGGCGCACCGCCAGCAGGCGCGGCGCATGCTGGCTCGCGGCCGGCGCCTGCGCCTGGCTGCAGAAGAACAGCAGGTCCTGCGCCAGGCGCTCGGACACCGCCGCATCGCCCTGCGCGCCCGCGCGCAGCTGCGCCAGCAGGCGCGAGCCCAGGCGCTTCACCAGCGCGTCGATCTTCAGCAGGCCCAGGGCCTGGGCCTCGAAATGCGCGGCCGCCAGCGACCACAGGCTGCGGCCATGGGCGCCCGGCTGGGTCTGCGCCACGCCGGCGCACAGATCGCTCAAATGCTGCGCATGCTGGGGCGCCGGGGCGCGCATATGCTTGAGCAGGGCCGCCTCGAAACCGGCGCGTGCCGCTTCGGCCGCCAGGGCCGGGGCCTTGGCATCGGCCGGCAGATCGCGCCAGCTCCATTCCTGCTGCGCCAGATCGGCCGGGTGGATGCGCTCCACGCCGTTGAGCTGCTGCAGCGCGCGGTAGCTGGGGAACAGCGCCAGCGTGCTGGTCTTGTTGCCGGCCAGCAGCTTGGCGATCAGCGAGAGCAGCGCGAAGTCGGCGCGCTCCACCGCCTGCACGGTGGGCGGGTCGACGTTGACCGGGTCCAGCGCCAGCCGCTCCACCGCCTGCTCGGCGGCCCGCAGCAGCGCCGCACCGGCGGGCAGGCCCACCAGCGAGAGCACGCCGGCGAGCTGGTGCAGCTGCGCCGCGGCGGCCTGCAGGGGCTGGCTGGGATGCGTTTCCAGGCCCAGCGTCGTGACACGCGCATCGGCATCGCGCAGCGCGCGCCGCAGCGTCTTGTGCACGGACTCCAGCGAGCGGCGCAACTCCTCCTGCACCCAGGCCAGCGGGCTGAGGTCGGGCGGAAACTCGGAATCTCGCGAGAAGTCCATGCCGGGTCTGCCTTTGACTTTTCTCTGTCTATCGTTCTGTGCTTGGTGCGGTTGTCAGCGATCAGCCAACCTTGAAACGCGCCACCGACTGCTTCAAGGCATCGGCCGAGCGCGAGAGCTCATGCACCATCTGGGCGGTGGAGCGCGTGCCCTCACCGGTCTGCTCGGTCACCGCAAAAATATGCTGGATGTTCGAGGCCACCTCGTTGGCGGAATGCGCCTCGCTGAGCGCCTGGTTCGAGATGCGGGCGATCAACTCGTCCAGACGACGCGACACCTCGTCGATCTCGTCCAGCGCCTTGCCGGCCGCATCGGACAGCTTGGTACCCTGCACCACCCCCAGCGTGGAGCGCTCCATGGCGGCCACCGCGTCGTGGGTGTCGGTCTGAATCGTCTTCACCAGCGCGGCAATGCGGCGCGTCGCGTCGCCCGAGCGTTCCGCCAGGCGCTGCACTTCTTCGGCCACCACCGAGAAACCGCGGCCGGCCTCGCCGGCCGAGGCCGCCTGGATGGCCGCGTTCAGCGCCAGCACATTGGTCTGCTCGGTAATGTCCGAGATCAGCTCGGTGATCTCACCGATTTCCTGCGAGCTCTCGCCCAGGCGCTTGATGCGCTTGGAGGTCTCCTGGATCTGCTCGCGGATCGAGTTCATGCCGCCGATGGTGTTGGCCATGGCCTGCTTGCCGGTCTCGGCCACGGCACGCGACTGGCGCGCCACCTCGGCGGTTTCCTGCGCCTGCGCCGACACCTGGTTGATGCGCTCGGCCATCTGCAGCACCGCCTCGCCGGTGGCGCGGATCTCGTGCAGCTGCTCGGTGGAAGCGGCCAGCAGCTCGGTGGAGGTCTGGTCCACCAGGCCGGTGGTTTCGGTCACCCGGCCGGCGGTGGACTGCACCTGCGTCACCAGCAGGCGCAGCTCTTCCACCGTGTAGTTCACCGAGTCGGCGATCGCGCCGGTGATGTCCTCGGTCACCGTAGCCTGCTGCGTCAAGTCGCCCTCGGCGACCGACTGCAGCTCGTTCATGAGACGCAAAATGGCGGCCTGGTTGGCGTCGTTGACGCGCTTGGCCTCCTGCTCCTGCACCTCGGCCTCGCGCTTCTGCGCCTCGGCCAGTTCGGCGCGATGCGCCTGACCCGCCACATACAGGCGCAGAAAGCCCAAAGCGCCCACCACCAGGGCCGCCAGCGAAGCCAGCATCGCCAGCAGCAGGCCGAAGCCCAGGCCGCCGGCCGACTCGAGCTGCTGGGCGATCTCGTCCAGGCCCTTGCGCAGCGGTTCGCTGTCGTTGAGGATCGCGGCCTGCGCCTCGCGCGCGGCCACCAGGCCCTGCAGATTGCCCAGAATCGCCGAGGCTTCCTTGCGCGTCTGCTCGTACTGCGACAGCAGGGTCTTGAGGCGCTCCTTCAGCTGCGGGTCATGCGCGCCCTTGAGGCGCAGCTCGGGGTTGCCGTTGATGAGGGCCTCGGTGATCTCGCGGAAGGAGTTCAGGTCCTTGCCGAGCAGGAACACCGCCTCCGGGCTCACGCCCTCCTGGGTCAGGAATTCGTTGGCGCTCTTGCCGATGCGCTGGGTCAGCATCACCAGCTGGCCCGCGGCCGAGAGTTCGGCCGGCGAGCCGCCCTGCTGCAGCGACAGCGAGGCCACCGCCTCGGCGCTTTCCAGCAGGTCCGAGGATTGACGGTTGATGGTGCGCAGCGCCTTGCCCACCTGGGTCAGCACCTTCTCCTGCGCGATCACGGTGTTACCGTTCTTCTCGGCGCGCTCCACCATCGGCGCGACGGTCTCCAGCGCCGGCTGCACGCTGCCGGGCGCAATCGCCAGCTCGCCCTCGCCGTTGCGCAGATTGCGCACCACGCTGCCCAGCACGCCGATGCTTTCCTTCAGCTCGGCGAAGGCGCCCACATTGCCCACCAGGGCGGTGGACACCGACTTGGCCAGGCGCTGCGACTGCATCATGGCCTGGCCGGTGGCGCGCACCTGGGCCGCGCTGCGGTTCGCGTTCACCAGGCTCAGCGCCACCGTGGTGGCCGTGCCCAGCACCCCCACCGCCACCAGGGCGGTGAACAGCTTCTGGCGGCGGCCGCGGTCTTCGGCCTTCGCCGGCATCAGCCCGGGCGCGGCGCTGATGGTGTCGGGCGCCGAGGCGGTGGACTGGAAGCCCGCATTGGTGTCGACAAAGTCCGCCGCCACGTTGTCGGTCGGCAGCGCTTCGGAAATGATGGAGCTGGACTCGCTGCGCGGACCGGTGTCGCTCGCATGTACGCCTGCCTGAGCATCCAGGGCGGTGGTCTCGCCGGCCTCCTGGCCTTCGGAGGTCGCGCCCAATTTCTTGATCTTGTCGAGGAAGCTCATCTCACCCTCATGTTGTCGGTTGATTGACGCAATGCCCGCGCCGGCTGGCGCCACGCATCACACCACAATACGCAAGAACGGTTCGAACCTGGACAAGGCCTCCAGGTCGATCACCTGCCAATGCCGGCCCTCGGCGTCGCGCCGCAGCGCACCCGCAAAGGCCGGCCGCGGCGTCGCCGACGGCACATCCGCCACCGGCTGCAACTGCTCGTCGCCGCGCAAGCCCAGCAGCTTGTCGACCAGCAAGGCGCAGTTGATATTGAGTTCGGGGTTGATCGACACCAGGCGCTGCTGCGTCACATCGCCGCGCACGCCGGGCTCGCGCAGGCCCAGAAAGGCGGCGAAGTCCACCACCGTGTGCAGGCCGCCGCGCAGGTTCGCCACCCCCAGGGCCCAGGGCTCGGTGTAGGGCACCGGCTTGATGGCCACGGGCGTGAAGATCTCGGCCGCCTGCTTGAGCGAGAACAGCAGCGCCACGCCGGCGCATTCCACCGCCAGCCAGGAGGCCGCCTGCGGCGTTTCGCGCGCGGCCTGCATGCGCTGCGCGAGGCGTTGCTGGAGTTCGCGCAGTGCTTGCTTGTTGGCCATGCTCAGCCTAGCGCCTTGATCTTGGCCAGCAGCTCGTCGGACTTGACCGGCTTGACCACGTAGTCACGCGCGCCCTGGCGCATGCCCCAGACCTTGTCGGTTTCCTGGTTCTTGCTGGTGCACATGATCACCGGCACATTGGCGTAGCGCTCGTCGCGCGTGATGGCGCGGGTCAGCTGGAAGCCGTTCTGGCCCGGCATCACCACGTCCATCAGGATCAGGTCGGGCACTTCCTCTTCCAGGCGCTTGAAGGCTTCCTCGCCGTTCTCGGCGGTGCGCACCACGAAGCCGCGCTTGCTCAGCATCTCGCTGAGCGCATGCAGCTCGGTCTTGGAATCATCGACCAGCAGAATCTTGTGTATCGTCATGTGGACTCCTCGTCACGCCGCCTCTGTCGGGCATCTCATTGGCCGGCTTCATCGATCATCTGGCCGGGCGAATCAAGGGCCGCGGCGGTGCATCTGCACCGCCTGCAGCAATTGGTCTTTGGTGAAGGGCTTGGTCAGGTAATCCTGCGAGCCCACCATGCGGCCGCGCGCCTTGTCGAACAGGCCGTCCTTGCTGGACAGCATGATCACCGGCACGCCGGAAAACTGCGGGTTGCGCTTGATGATGGCGCAGGTCTGGTAACCGTCGAGCCGCGGCATCAGGATGTCGCAGAACACCAGATCGGGTTTGTAGTCGCTCAGCTTGGAAAGCGCGTCGAAGCCATCCTCGGCCAGCACCACCTCGTGCCCGCCTTGCTTGAGAAAGATCTCGGCGCTGCGGCGGATGGTGTTGCTGTCGTCGATGACGAGCACCTTGGTCGCTGCGCCAGGTGCTTGGGGAGCCATTGTGTCCAACCCTTGTTCTCCTCAGCGTATGGAAAGGGCAGAAGGTTTCAAACAGTCCGCGTCAGATGCGGACCATCTCGAAGTCTTCCTTGCGGGCCCCGCATTCGGGGCAGGTCCAGTTCATGTCCACATCCGCCCATGCGGTACCTGGGGCAATGCCGTGCTCGGGGTCACCTGCGGCTTCGTCATAAATCCAGCCACAGATCAGGCACATCCAGGTACTAGCTTCGGTCACGGTGAATATGGTTTGCTCACTACAATGCGAAGATTGTAGCTACGCGCCCCCCTCCGCCCATTGAGCAAGTAGGCACAGATGCAACAGGCTTTTCGGTCCTTCGTCACGCCCTGCTGCAAGCCCTTCAAGACCACGACGCGCTGACGTCCTCACCCTCGGGTGAAACCCCAATCCCCACTTCATGAGCAGCCCTGACCATTCCCCCGCCGAGACCATCCAGGGCCAAGACGAGCAGGAGCAACCCGCACCCGCGTGCGTGATGAGCTTCAACGCCAGCGACCCCAGCGGCGCCGGCGGCATCGCCGGCGACGTGGCCACCATCGCGGCGATGGGTGCGCATGCGCTGCCGGTGGTCACGGCCATCCTGCTGCGCGACACCGCCGAGGTGTTCGAGCAGCACGAGCTCGATGCCGACGTGATCGTCGAGCAGGCGCGCAGCATCCTGGAAGACGTGCCGGTGGCGGCCTGGAAGGTCGGCTTCCTGGGCAGCGCCGAGGGCGTGAGCGCGGTGGCCGAGGTGCTCAGTGATTACCCCGATGTGCCGCTGGTGGCCTATCTGCCCGCCATCACCTGGCTCGACGAGGAGCAGCAGCAGAGCTATCTGGATGCCTTCCGCGAGCTGGTGCTGCCGCAGGCCCTGGTGCTGGTGGGCAACCACAAGACCCTCACCGATTTCCTCCTGCCCGACTGGGACGCGGACCGCCCGGCCTCGCCGCGCGAGCTGGCGGTGGCCGCCGGCGAGCATGGCACGGGTCATGTGCTGGTGACCGGCATCAGCCTGCCCAATCAGTTCGTCGACAACGTGCTGGCGAATCCGCAGGGGCCGATCACCGGCGAGAAGTTCGAGCGCTTCGAGGTCAGCTTCGTGGGCGCGGGCGACACGCTCTCGGCCTCGCTGGCGGCGCTGCTGTCGGTTGGCTCCGAGATCCACACCGCGGTGGGCGAGGCCCTGTCCTTCCTGGACCAGGCGCTGGACGCGGGCTTCCGCCCCGGCATGGGCAATGCCGTGCCCGACCGCTTCTTCTGGGCCATGCCGCCCGCCGAAGAAGGCGAAGAGGGCATGGAGGGCAGCCAGCCCCTGCTGCCCGACACCGAGCCCGGCGACCTGATGGCCGACGAGCCGCCCACGCGCGGCCCGCGCCGCATCCACTGAACCCTTTTCTTCCCTTCCTGCCATGAGTCAGAACCAAGCTCTGTTCGAGCGCGCCCAGCGCTCCATCCCCGGCGGCGTGAATTCGCCCGTGCGCGCATTTCGCGCGGTAGGTGGCACGCCCAGATTCATCAAGCGCGGTGAAGGGGCTTACATCATCGATGCCGAGGGCAAGCGCTACATCGACTACATCGGCTCCTGGGGCCCGATGATCCTCGGCCACGGCCACCCGGCGGTGCTTGAGGCGGTGCAGAAGGCGGCGCTGGACGGCTTCTCGTTCGGTGCACCCACCGAGCGCGAGATCGAGCTGGCCGAGGAGATCATCAAGCTGGTGCCCTCGATCGAGCAGGTGCGCCTGGTGAGCTCGGGCACCGAGGCCACCATGAGCGCGATCCGGCTGGCGCGCGGCGCCACCGGCCGCAGCAAGTTCATCAAGTTCGAGGGCTGCTACCACGGCCACACCGATGCCCTGCTGGTGAAGGCGGGGTCGGGTCTTGCCACCTTCGGCCACCCCACCAGCGCCGGCGTGCCGGCCGAGGTGGCGCAGCACACCCTGGTGCTCGAGTACAACAACGTCGCGCAGCTGGAAGAGGCCTTCGCCCTGCACGGCAAGGAGCTCGCCTGCGTCATCATCGAGCCGATCGCCGGCAATATGAATTTCGTGCGCGCCGCCGTGCCCTTCGTGAAGCGCCTGCGCGAGCTCTGCAGCGAGCATGGCGCGCTGCTGGTATTCGACGAGGTGATGACGGGCTTCCGCGTCGGGCTGGCGAGCGCGCTAGGCCATTACGCCAAGCTGCTGCCCGGCTTCAAGCCCGATATCAGCGTGTTCGGCAAGGTGATCGGCGGCGGCATGCCGCTGGCCGCCTTCGGCGCCAGCCGTGAGATCATGAAGCAGCTCGCGCCGCTGGGCCCGGTCTACCAGGCCGGCACGCTGTCGGGCAATCCGGTCGCCACCGCCTGCGGCCTGGCGACGCTGCGCGAGATCCAGAAACCCGGCTTCTACGAGGCGCTGGGCGCCAGGACGCGCCAGCTGGTGGACGGCCTGGCGGCCGTGGCCAGGGACAACGGCGTGCCCTTCAGCGTCGATTGCGAGGGCGGCATGTTCGGCTTCTTCCTGATGCCCGAGCTGCCGCAGAACTACCAGACCGTCATGAAGACCGACGGTGCGCGCTTCAACGCCTTCTTCCACGGCATGCTGGACGGCGGCGTCTACCTGGCGCCGGCGCTCTACGAAGCCGGCTTCGTGAGCGCGGCGCACAGCGAGGCCGACATCCAGGCCACGCTGCAGGCCGCCCGCACCGCGCTGCGCTGAAGCGCCGCGCCCACCGGCGCCCTTCTCTTGCCCCGTTCCTCGCCATTCCCATGCACATCCACATCCTCGGCATCTGCGGCACCTTCATGGGCGGCCTGGCCGCCCTCGCCCGCGAAGCCGGCCACCGCGTCACCGGCTGCGATGCCAATGTCTACCCGCCCATGTCGGAGCAGCTGCCTGCGCTGGGCATTGAACTGATCCAGGGCTTCGGCGCCGAGCAGCTGGAGCTCAAGCCCGATCTGTTCGTGATCGGCAATGTGGTGACGCGCTCCAGCGAGGGCCGCTTCCCGCTGATGGAAGCCATCATGGACCAGGGCCTGCCCTATACCAGCGGCCCCGAATGGCTGGCCAGCCATGTGTTGCAGGGCCGCCATGTGCTGGCGGTGGCGGGCACGCATGGCAAGACCAGCACCACCTCAATGCTGGCCTGGATCCTGGAGCATGCTGGCCTGCAGCCCGGCTTCCTGGTGGGCGGCGTGCCGCAGAACTTCGGCGTGTCGGCGCGCCTGGGCGCGGGCAAATGCTTCGTCATCGAGGCCGATGAATACGACACCGCCTTCTTCGACAAGCGCAGCAAGTTCGTGCATTACCGGCCGCGCACCGCCATCCTCAACAACCTCGAGTTCGACCACGCCGACATCTTTGCCGACCTGGCCGCCATCGAGACCCAGTTCCACCACCTGGTGCGCACCGTGCCGGCCACGGGCCGCGTGATCGTGAACGCACGCGAGGAGGCGCTGCAGCGCGTGCTGGCGCGCGGCTGCTGGAGCGAGCTGCAGCGTTTCGGTTCGCGCAAGGAAGAGCCCGGCGCGCTGCGTGCGCGCGGCGAGCCGCAGGCCTTCGACGTGCTGCGCGGCAGCCTCAAGGTGGCGCGCGTGGAATGGGCGCTGCTGGGCGAGCACAACCAGCTCAACGCGCTGGCGGCGATGGCCGCGGCCGAGCATGTGGGCGTGACGCCCGAGCAGTCGGCCGCCGCGCTGGCCAGCTTCCAGAACGTGCGCCGCCGGCTGGAGCTGCGCGGCGAGGCGGGCGGGGTCAAGGTCTACGACGACTTTGCCCACCACCCCACCGCGATCCGCACCACGGTGAACGGCCTGCGCCGCAAGATCGCACCGAGCGAGCGCATCCTGGCGGTGTTCGAGCCGCGCTCCAACACCATGAAGCTGGGCACCATGAAGGCGCAGCTGCCCTGGGCCCTGGAGGAAGCCGACCTGAGCTTCTGCAACCAGGCCGGGCTGAGCTGGGACGCCAAGGAGGCACTCGCACCGATGGGCGCGCAGGCCCTCGTCGGCACCGATGTCGAGGCCCTGGTGGCCGCGGTGGTGAAGGCCGCCAGGCCCGGCGACCATGTGCTGTGCATGAGCAATGGCGGCTTCGGCGGCATCCACGAGAAGCTGCTTGCGGCGCTGGAGGCCAAGGGCCGCTGAGGCCGGCGCTGCCGCGCCGGCTACCATGGCCGCTCTCCAGCCAGCCGAGAGCGCCCCATGTCAGCTGCCCCCTCCGACGACTCGTCCGCCAACTCACCCGCCCTGCAGGACAAGAGCTTCGTGGTCCTGCTGGCGCTGGTGACGCTGGCCTTCGCCTGGATCCTCTGGCCGCTCTATGGCGCGCTGCTGTGGGGCACGGCCGCGGCGATCGTGTTCGCGCCGCTGCACCGCTGGATGCTGCGGCGCTGCGGCCAGCGCGCCACCCTGGCGGCGCTGCTGACGCTGAGCCTGGTGCTGCTGCTGGTGATACTGCCGCTGACGCTGGTGAGCATCGCGCTGGCCCAGGAGGCCGGCGCGCTCTATGCCAAGCTCAAGTCCGGCGAGTTCAGTTTCAGCGGCTATGTGCAGCAGGTCTACGCGGCCCTGCCCGCCGGCCTGCTCAGCGGGCTGGAAAAACTCGGCGTCAGCGATCCGCTGGACCTGCAGCAGAAGCTCACCGAGGCGCTCAAGCAGCTCAGCCAGGCCATCGCCACCAAGGCCTTCGGTTTCGGCCAGGACACCTTCGATGTGGTGGTGAGCTTCTTCGTCATGCTCTACCTGCTGTTCTTCCTGCTGCGCGATGGCGATCGCCTGTCCGTGCTGCTGCGCCATGCCCTGCCGCTGCGCGCCGCCCACAAGCGCCGCCTGATGGAGAAGTTCCGCGCCGTGATCGGCGCCACCGTGAAGGGCAATATCGCCGTGGCCGCGCTGCAGGGCGCGCTCGGCGGCCTGGCCTTCTGGGTGCTGGACGTGCACGCGCCGGTGCTGTGGGCGGTGCTGATGGCCTTTCTGTCGCTGCTGCCGGCGGTGGGCGCCGGCCTGGTCTGGCTGCCGCTGGCCATCTACCTGCTGGCCACCGGCGCGATCGGCCAGGGCCTGGGCCTGATCGCCTATGGCGTGCTGGTGATCGGGCTGGTGGACAACCTGCTGCGCCCGCTGCTGGTCGGCAAGGACAGCAAGATGCCCGACTACGTGGTGCTGGTCTCCACCCTCGGCGGCATGGCGGTGCTGGGCCTGAACGGCTTCGTGATCGGGCCGCTGATCGCCGCCATGTTCATCGCGGTGTGGGACATCGTGGCCCAGGACGGGCGGCGCAGCGCGCCGAAATGAAACAAAAAAGCCGGCCCTAAGGCCGGCTTTTGCATTGCGGGCGGGCGCCCGCTCAGGCTGATGGTCAGCTGCGCTGCATATTGGCGCGCAGCACGCTGCCCAGCATGTCCAGGCTCTCGGCCAGGTGCGCGCGCGTCTCCACCGACTGGCCGCCCTTGCCCAGCGCCGCGCGCAGATCGCTCTGCAGCTGCACCGCGTGCAGGCGCGCCAGCGCGTAGGCATCGGCCATCACGCCGGGGGCACCGCCCTTGGTGAGCACGGATTGCAGGCGCTTGAGGTGCTCGCGCTGCAGATTGCGGCGCAGGCGGTCGATCTCGGCGCCGCTCTTGAGCTCGCTCCAGATGCTGGACTGCAGGGTGCCGTAGACCTCGCCGAGCGAGATGATGCCCTTGCGCTGCTTCTCAGGCACATAGGCCGGCAGGTCCATCAGGCGCTGCGCGGTATTGGCGTTGAGCAGGCGGTCCAGCACCACCAGCTGCACGCGCGCCACCGCGGCCGGGATGTTCATCGGGCCGACGCGCTCCCACTCGTTGTAGTCCACCTGCAGGGTGCTGAGGAACTCGGGGCGGAAGCGGAAGGAATCGGCGCTGAACAGGCCGCTGGCCAGGAACTTCAGGGCCTCGCGCTGCTGCGCCGGCTCGACCGGGCTGAACGCGGTGCGACCGGTGGAGCCCGGCAGGTCGCGCTGCATATGCATGCCGCCGACATACTTGCCCACCAGCTCGGCCGCGCGGTAGAGCTGGTTGAAACCGTTCACCAGCGAGCGGCGCTGGCGCAGCGGATCGTCACCGGCCTGCGGCTTGCGGTCCTGCACGCGGCCCCACAGCTCCTGCGAGAGCTTGAGGCGGCGCTTGAAATAGGCCATCGGGTCGGCGCCGAGGTCGAAGCGGTTCGCCAACGGATCGATGCCGTCGAACAGGTCGGCGTCGGCGTCGTCGGCATAGGCCAGCTGCGGCTCGGTGCTGCGCGCGGCGATCTTGGCCAGCTCGGCCGCCTCCGCCTCGGGGGCCAGGGGCTTGTAGGCGTATTCGATCGCCCAGTAGTCGTAGGCACCCAGGGTGGTGTTGTTGTAGCTGCCCTGGGTCTCGCCCTGCAGCGCGAGGTTGTAGGCGTTGTAGTCCATCACCGAGCCGGAGATGCCCTTGGCTTCGGTGTAGGCCTTGTCGCTCAGCTGCGCCTGCGTGACGGTGGTGGAGGCCTTGAAGTTGTGCTTCAGGCCCAGGGTGTGACCCACCTCGTGCATGATCACGTCCTTGATGCGCGCCTGCACAAAGGCCTCGGCCTCGGGGCTGTCGGGCGCGATCTCGCCGCGCGCTTCCAGCACGTCCATCGCGAAGCCCATCTCGGCGGCGGCTTCGTGGGCGTAGTTGCAGAAGTCCTCATCGGCATGCGCCGCATGCTTGCCCGGGCCCACGTCCTCGGCAATGAAGGCGCGGCCGCCGCGGGCGAACACATCGCTCATGCCGATGTCCGCGTCCAGGATCTCGCCGCTGCGCGGATCGGCGTGGCTGGGGCCGATGGCAAAGCCCACGTCGGCGCCGACGAACCAGCGGATCGAGGCATGGCCGGCGTCCATATTGTCCCAATCGGCATCGTCGGGCTGCTGCTTGGCGACCACGGCGTTCTTGAAGCCGATCTTCTCGAAGGCCTTGTTCCACTCCAGGATGCCGGCCTCCACCGCGCCGCGGTACTTGGCCGGGATGTTCTTGTCCATCCAGTAGGTGATGGGCTGCACCGGCTCGCTCAGCGCGGCGCTGGCGTCCTGCTTCTCCAGGCGCCAGCGCTTCAGGTAGTGGACGCGCGGGTTCGGCTTGTTGTCATTGCTGAGATCGCTGAAGGACTCGGCGAAATGGCCCAGGCGCGGATCGGTCCGGCGCGGCGCCATCACGGTCTCGGGCAGGGCCTGGAAGTTGTAGACGAAGCTCAGGAACATGCTGCGCGGGTCCGGCGTGGCCTGCGGCGGCGTGGGCATGGGCACGGGCGCGGGGGTCAGCGGCGGCGCCGGGATGCGCGGGGTGGCGAAGTGCATGCGCGCGGTCAGCGTGCTGAGCTGGGCGTCGGCGCGCGCGGCCTCGAAATAGGAGTTGGCGCGGTCGGCCGCGAAGGGCAGGCGGTAGGCCATCTCCAGGCGCGTGGACATGCCGGGGATGTCGGTCAGCAGCAGGGCCGCGTCCACCAGCACCGACTTGCGCTCCGGATGCTCGGCGCTGGCCAGCGTGCCGGAGGCCAGCAGGCTGGGCGAGAAGGCCTGTTCGCCGGCCAGCTTGCCGCCGCCCTCGGCGCGGAACTTGGTGTTGAGCGCGATCAGCTGCACCTGGTTGCCGACGCGGCGCCACTCGGCCATCAGGGCGCGGCCCATCTGGCTGGCATAGAGGCCACGCTCGCCCACCGCATTGGCGTAGTTGACGGTGAACATGAAGGGCTTGTTGAACTGCGCCTTGGGGATCTCCAGCCAGACCTTCTCGTCCTTGCGCCAGATCGGGAACAGGCCGTCCTGGCGCTTGGCATCCTTGCTCACCTCGGCAAAGGGCTTGGGCGCGGCGGGATCGGCGGCCGGACGTGGCGGCGTGGCCGCGGGTGCGGAAGCGCCGTTCGCAGGGGCAGCGGGAGCGGTCGTCTGCGCGTGGGCCGTGGCGCCCAGCAGCAGCAGGGCGGCCGCAACGGCGGTGAGGTTCTGGGTAGAGCTCATGGATGGGATTGGGATTGCAGATGCAAAAGAGCAGCAAAGGCGCGACTGTCGCCGTGCCGGCCGCACCCGTCAATGCGGCCAAACTCCGATCGCACCCAGAAAACCGTGCTTCATCGCACGTCGCCGGTGACGCCGGGCTGACAGACCGCGGGCGGCCCTGCCGCTAGACTGCGGCCCCATGCCTCACCGCACCACCCACCTGCTCTACCTGCATGGCTTTCGCTCCTCGCCACGCTCGGCCAAGGCCCAGCGCATGGCGGCCTGGGTGGGCGAGCAGCGCCCGCAGCTGCGGTGGGCCTGCCCGCAGCTGCCGCCCTCGCCGGCCGCGGCCATGCGGGAAGTCATGGCGCTGATCCAGACCTGGCCGCGCGAGCGCATGGCCGTGATGGGCAGCTCGCTGGGAGGCTTCTATGCCACCCAGGTGGCGCAGGCCACCGGCTGCCGCGCCGTGCTCTTGAACCCCGCGGTGGATCCGGCGCGCGACCTGGCGCGCTATATCGGCGAGCACAGCTGCTGGCAGAACCCGGACGAGAAGTTCTTCTTCCGCGCCGAGTTCGTCGACGAGCTGCGCGCGCAAACCCTCGGCAAGCTGGCCCATCCCGAGCGCCTGCTGGCGGTGATCGCCAAGGGCGACGAGGTGCTGGACTGGCGCGAGATGCAGGCCCGCTACGCGGGCTGCCGCATCAAGCTGCTGGAAGGCAGCGATCACGGCCTGTCCGATTTCGACGACTACCTCCACGAACTGACGGAATTTCTCCTATGCGTTTGAAGAACAAGGTCTGCATCATCACCGGCGCCGCCCAGGGCATTGGCCTGGCCACCGCCCTCAAGTTTGCCCAGGAAGGCGCCACCGTGGTGGTGTGCGACCGGCGTGCCGAGGGCGTGGATGCCGCGGTCGCGGCCTGCGAGGCCGCCGGCGCCAGCGCCATGGGTCGCGTGCTGGACGTGACCGACCGCGTCTCGGTCGACCTGATGACGGCCGCGGTGCTGGAACAGTACGGCCGCATCGACGTGCTGGTGAACAACGCCGGCATCACCAAGGACGCGCGCCTGCAGAAGATGAGCCTGGAGCAGTTCGATGCCGTCATCGACGTGAACCTGCGCGGCGTCTTCCACTGCGCCCAGGCGGTGGCCGACACCATGGTGGCGCAGGGCGGCGGCGTGATCCTCAACGCCTCCTCGGTGGTGGGCATCTACGGCAACTTCGGCCAGACCAACTATGCCGCCAGCAAGTTCGGCGTGATCGGCTTCACCAAGACCTGGAGCCGCGAGCTGGGTCCCAAGGGCGTGCGCGTCAACGCGGTGGCCCCGGGCTTCATCGAGACCCCCATCCTCGGCACCATCCCCGACAAGGTGATGGACGAGATGCGCGCCCATGTGCCGCTCAAGCGCCTGGGCAAGCCCGAGGAGATCGCCAACGTCTATGCCTTCCTGGCCAGCGATGAGGCGAGTTATGTCAACGGCGCCGTGCTGGAAGTATCGGGCGGCATGACGGTCTGAGCCCGAGCGGTGCGCCTACACTCGCACCATGGAGATTGCCCAACTCGCCATGCAGGAGCTGTCGGCCATCGTCGCGGCCCTGCCCGACCCGGTGTTCGTACTGACGCGTAGCGGGCGCTATGCGGCCATCCTCGGCGGCACCGACAGCCGCTACTACCACGATGGCAGCAGCCTGGTCGGCCGTTCGCTGTTCGACGTGCTCGATGCCGGCAAGGCGCGCTGGTTCTGTGAGCAGATCGGCATCGCGCTGAGCCAGCGCCGCTTGCACGTGGTCGAGTACAGCCTGGGCGGCCCCGACGTCGAGGGCCTGCAGGACGACGGGCCTTCAGGGCAGATCTGGTTCGAAGGGCGCGTCCAGGCGCTGGAACTGCCGTTCAACGGCGAAGAGGCGGTGCTCTGGGTCGCCAGCAACATCACCGCGCGCCACCAGATGGCGCTGCAGCTACGCCAGCTCTCCGAGACCGACGAGCTGAGCGGGCTGGCGAACCGCCGCAAGCTGATGCGCATGCTTGCCGAGCGCTTTGAGGAACATGCCCGCTATGGCACGCCCTGTGCGGTGCTGAGCTTCGACATCGATCACTTCAAGTCCATCAACGACGTGCTCGGCCACGAAGCCGGCGATCGCGCGATTGCGCGCGCGGCCTCGGTCTGCCTGGCGGCGCTGCGCAGCAACGATCTGGCGGCGCGCCTGGGCGGGGACGAATTTGTGGTGCTGATGCCGCACACCTCGCTGGCCATGGCCGAGCAGACCGCCAGGCGGCTGGCGACCGAGATCTCGGAGGCACTGATGGATCTGCGCGTGGGCGAACGCCCCGTCACCATCAGCGCCGGAGTGAGCGAGCTGCGCGCCGGCGACAATTCAATCGACGCTGTGCTCAAGCGCGCCGACCAGGCGCTCTACCGCGCCAAGAGCGCCGGCCGCAACCGCGTCGAGGCGGACGCCAGCAGCGATCGCTGAGCGCGCCCGCCCGTCCGCTCAGGGCTTCGGCTGGAAGCCCGCGTCACCGAACTGCCAGAGGAAGAAGCTCCAGACATCGGCGGTTTCGTCCAGGCGCTGCGCGACGCCCGAGCCCATGCCGTGGCCGCCCTCGAAGTCCACGCGCAGCAGCACCGGCTTGCTCTTGTAGCTCTCGGGGTTGGCCGCCTGCAGGCGCGCGGCCAGCTTGCCGGGCTCCCAGGCCTCCACGCGCGGGTCGTTGGCGCCGGTGGTGGCGATCACGGCCGGGTAGGCGCGACCGTCCTGCACGCGGTGATAGGGGCTGATCGCGTACATGGCCTTGAAGTGCGCCGGGTTGCTGACGGTGCCGAACTCGGCAATGTTCGGCGCGCCATTGGGCGTGAACTCCATGCGCAGCATGTCCGAGAGGCTCACCGCGCTCTGCGCCGCCGCAAACAGCTCGGGGCGCTGCGTGATGGCGCCACCGATGGTGATGCCACCGGCGCTGCCGCCGGTGCCGGCCAGGGTGGCGGGCGAGGCGTATTTGTTGGCGATCAGGTACTCGGCGCAGGCGATGAAGTCCGACACCGTGTTCTGCTTGGTGAGGATGTAGCCGCCCTGGTGCCAGTCTTCGCCCAGCTCGCCGCCGCCGCGCACATGGCAGATCGCCAGCACGCCGCCGCGCTCCAGCCAGGCCAGGCGGGTGGCGCCGAAGCGCGGCTCCTGCGTGATGCCATAAGCGCCGTAGCCGCTCAGCACGGTGGGGCGCTTGCCGTCCAGCGGCGCGCTCTTGGACGAGAGGATGGACAGCGGCACCATCACGCCGTCATGGCTCTTCACCATCACGCGTTTCGCCTGCACGCCCGAGGTGTCGAGGCTGTTGGGCTTTTGCACGTCGACGCGCCGGGCCGGCGCTGCGGCCTTGCCCGGGTTCAACACCAGGCTTTGCGGCGCCTGGGTCCAACCCTCGTGCAGCACCAGCAACTCGCCGCCGGCCAGCGGGCTGATCTCGCGCAGCGTGCCCTCGAAGGGCAGTGCCACCGTGGCGACCGCCGCGCCGCCCTTCTTCTTCGCCACGCGCCAGAGCTTGCTGACGCCCGCATCCAGCGCCTTCACATAGACGGCATCGTCGGCCACGCTGACGTGCTGCAGCACGCTCTCGCCGGCCGGCAGCACGCCGCGGAACAGCGTGGTCTTGGCGCGCAGATCCAAGCTCAGCAGTTCGCGGCGCGAGGCCTTCTTCTGGCTCAGGGCATAGACCTGGTCCCCCGAGATCACCGCCTGGGTGATCTTGTCGGCCGGGCTGATGATGCGGCGCCAGGGCGTGGCGGCGCCCAGGTGCAACTGGTCGGCCGGGGCCACCCAGTAGGAGCGCTCCACCGCGTCGCCATGCAGCACCTCGGCCAGCGCCCAGCGCGAGCCCTTGCTGAGGTAGACATAGGGCAGATCGGCGATCGCGAACTTCTCCTTGGCACTCACCTCCCAGCCGAACAGCGGCTGGTCCTTGCTCGGGTCCTGGCCCAGCTTGTGCATGAACACGGCGCTCTTGTTGTAGCGCTCGTCGGCCGGATGGCGGTTGTAGGCGAAGCCGCTGATGTCCTTGAACCAGGCCACGCCGTACTGGTTGAGGCCGGTGTAGGCAATCGCCTCGCCGAGGAACTTGCCGCTCGCCACCTCGAGCACGCGCAGCACGCTGTTCTCGGAGCCGCCGCTGGACAGGCCCACCGCCAGCAGGCGGCCATCGGGCGAAGGGGTGTACCAGTCGATCGCATGCTTGCCCGGCTCGCCGGCAATGTTGTTGGGGTCCAGCAGCTCCCGGTCTACGCCCTCGACGCCGGCACGCACCCACAGGCGCGACTGGTTCTGGCCCGGTGCGCGCTTCATGTAGAACAGCTTGCCCGCGACGATCTCGTAGCCGCCGGTGCTCTCACCCGCGTCGGCCAGCTGGCCCAGGCGCTCGCGCAGGGCCGCACGGCCGGGGATCTGCGCCAGGCTGGCCTTGGCGTAATCGGCCTGGCTGCGCAGCCAGCCCTGGAACTCGGCGGACTTCATGTCCTCCATCCAGCGGTAGGGATCCACCACCACGGTGCCGTGGTAGTTGTCGCTCACCGGCTTTTGCGGCGTGCTCGGATAGGGCGTTTGCGCCACGACATGGGTGCAGGCCGCCAGGGCCAGGGCAGTGAGAGCAAGTTTCATGATTTGCCTTTGCATGAGCTGCGGTAACAGCCGAGCCGCGCATCTTAGAGCGTGTTTACGACCCCCTCATGGTGCCCGCAAGGCAGCCCAGGGGCGCAATCTAGGCGCGCGCCGCAGGCCAGGCTCGCCGCCTGGCCAAGGGGTGCAACGACGAGTGCGCCCCTGGGCTGCCTTGCCCTTCGGGTTGCCCCGCAAAGACAGCGTCTGCAGCGTTGCAAATCCTCGCCGGGTGTCCAACCCGGCTGCGGTTTGCGCCTTGCATCCCCTGCCTTTGCGGGGCAACGGGCGCCATGAGGGGATCGCAAACACGCTCTTACCGAAGCGCTCCGGCGGCCCCGGCCGATCAGCGACAATGCCGCCCATATGTTTGCCCTGTTCGATGAAGCCGGAAAATTCCTCGCCGGCCGTGTGATGTCCGAAGCCGAGTCCTCGATGCAGATCGAGCTCGATTCGGGCAAGCGCGTCAAAGTGAAGGCAGCCAATGTGCTGCTCAAGTTCGACAAACCCGCGCCGGCCGAGCTGCTCGCCGAAGGCCAGCGCCTGGCCCAGGAGATCGACCTGGATCTGGCCTGGGAATTCGCCCCCGAGGGCGAGTTCGCGTTTGCGGACCTGGCGCGCGACTATTTCGATGCCAAGGCCGGGGTCACGCACCAGGCCGCCGCCCTGTTCCGCCTGTTCGAAGCGCCGCATTACTTCCGCCGCATGGGCCGTGGCCAGTTCAAGAAGGCGCCCGAGGAGATCGTCAAGGCGGCCCTGCTGGGCCTGGAGCGCAAGCGCCAGCAAGCCCTGCAGATCGAGGCCTGGGCCGAGGAGCTGGCCGCCGGCCGCTGCCCCGATGCGATCCGCGAGCAGATCTACAAGATCCTCTTCAAGCCCGACAAGAACGGCCCCGAGTACAAGGCCGTGGTCGAGGCCACCAAGCGCGCGCAGAAAGCGCCGCTGGACCTGCTCAAGGGCGCCGGCGCGATCACGAGCGCCTACCAGTTCCACTGGAAGCGCTTCCTGTTCGAGAACTTCCCCAAGGGCACCGGTTTCCCGGCCCTCACGGCCCCCGAGATCAAGGACGAGCTGCCGCTTTCCAGCGCCCGCGCCTTCTCGATCGACGACTCGGCCACCACCGAGATCGACGATGCGCTCTCGGTGCAGGGCCTGGGCACGGGCACGGTGGTGTTCGGCATCCACATCGCCGCGCCGGGCCTGGCGATACAGCCGGACTCGGCGGTGGACAAGGTGGCGCGCGAACGCCTCTCGACTGTCTACATGCCGGGCTGGAAGCTCACCATGCTGCCCGACGAGGTGGTGCAGGCCTACACGCTGATCGAGGGGCGCGATTGCCCGGCGGTGTCGCTGTATGTGACGCTGGACGAGGCCACGCTGGCCATCCAGGGCAGCGAGACGCGGCTGGAGCGCGTCGCCATCGTCTCCAATCTGCGCCACGACAAGCTGGACGCGGTGATCACCGAAGCCACGCTGACCGGCGCCGCGCCGGCCGATTACGCGCATGCCGCCGAGCTCGCCTTTGCCTTCCGCCTGGCACAGGCGCTGAAGGCGCAGCGCGAGGTGGTGCGCGGCAAGCCCGAGAACTTCAACCGCCCCGACTACAACTTCCGCCTCGACAGCGGCGGCCTGAGCGAGCCCGAGGGCGGCGAGCTGGTGAGCATAGGCACGCGCGTGCGCGGTGCGCCGCTGGACCTGATCGTGGCCGAGGCGATGATCCTGGCCAACAGCAGCTGGGGCGGCTGGCTGAACGAGCTGGGGCTGCCCGGCATCTACCGCAGCCAGGCCAGCCTGGCGCCCGGCGTGAAGGTGCGCATGGGCACCAAAGCGCTGCCGCACGCCGGCATGGGCGTGGCGCAATACACCTGGGCCACCTCGCCGCTGCGCCGCTATGTGGACCTGGTGAACCAGTGGCAGATCATTGCCTGCGCCCGCCACGGCCGCACCGCCGCGCTGGCCGCGCCCTTCAAGCCCAAGGACGCGCAGCTGTTCTCCATCATCTCGGGCTTCGACGCGGCCTACACCGCCTACAACGGTTTCCAGTCGGGCATCGAGCGCTACTGGACGCTGCGCTATCTGCAGCAGAACGCCATCACCGAACTCACCGCCTCGGTGATGAAGGATGGGTTGGTGCGCGCCGACACCCTGCCGCTGGTGTTCAAGGCGCTGGGCTGCGAAGGCCTGGCGCGCGGCAGCCATGTGCGCGTGCGCATCACCGGTTGCGACGAGATGACGCTGGACGTGCATGCCAGCCTGGTCGAGCGCCTGGACGAGGCCCAGGCGCCGGACGAGGATGTCGAACTGCCCGAGGATGACGAGACCGAGGCCAGCGGCCCGCTGACGCTGGCGATCGACATGAACGCCGATGTAGGCGCGGACGAGCCGGCGGACACCAAGGCCGAGGCCGCACCGACCTGAGCCGTGCGCAAGCTCTCCACCCTGCACCTTGCGCTGCTGATCTCCGTGGGCCTGCATGCGGGCCTGCTGATGCTGCGCATCGTCGATCCGGAGCGCTTCAACCGCTTGTTCGAGGACACGCCGCTCGAGGTGGTGCTGGTCAATGCCAAGAGCAAGGAGACCCCAACCAAGGCGCAGGCACTGGCCCAGGCCAGCCTGACCGGCGGCGGTGAAGGCACGGTGGGCCGCGCCACCTCGCCGCTCGCGCCCTCGCCGCGCACCGAGCAGGGCGAGAGCACCGAGCTGTCGCACACCCAGATCGCCAAGCTGCAGGAGGTGCAGCAGCAGCTGCTGGCCCAGGTGCGCCGCGAGCTGGCCCTGCTGCCGCCGCCCGACCCGCAGCGCGACAAGGGCACGCCCGAGGCGCGCGAGCAGGCCGAGAAGCGCCGCCAGCTGGTGCAGCTGCTGGCCGAGATCGAGAAGCGCGTGAACGAGGAAAACGCGCGCCCGCGCAAGCGCTACATCAGCCCGGCCACGCGCGAGGTGGTCTATGCCCAGTACTACGACGCGCTGCGCCGCCGCATCGAGGAGCGCGGCACGCGCGACTTCCCGCAGTACAAGGGCCGCAAGCTGTATGGCGAGCTGACCATGAACATCCACGTGGATTTCAAGGGCAAGGTGGTCGAGACCGACATCGTGCAGGGCTCGGGCAATGCGGTGCTGGATCGGCGCGCCATCGCCATCGCCCGCGCCGCCGGCCCCTTCGGCCCCTTCACGGCCGCGATGCGCCAGGGCGCCGAGGTACTGGTGATCACCTCACGTTTCAAGTTCACCCGCGAGGACGGGCTGGAAACCAGCCTCAGTGCACAACCATGAGCAGCCCCGACCGTTATGCCGTGGCCGGCAATCCCGTCGCCCACAGCCAATCGCCCTTCATCCATGCCGCCTTCGCGGCCCAGACCGGGCAGGCGCTGGTCTATGAGCGCCTGCTGTGCCCGCTGGACGCCTTCGGGCCGACGGTGGAGGCCTTCGCGGCCGCCGGCGGGCGCGGCTGCAACGTCACCGTGCCCTTCAAGTTCGAGGCCTTCGCGCTGGCGCGCCGGCACAGCCCGCGCGCCGCGCTGGCCGGTGCCGTCAACACCCTGCGCTTCGACAGCCAGGGCTGGTGGGGCGACAACACCGATGGCCTGGGCCTGGCGCGCGACATCGAAGGCAATGCCGGCCGCCCGCTGGCGGGCCGGCGCGTGCTGCTGCTGGGCGCCGGCGGTGCCTCGGCGGGGGTGCTGGGCAGCCTGATCGCCGGTCGGCCGGCGGAGCTGGTGCTGGCCAACCGCACGCTGGACAAGGCCGCCGCCCTGGTGGCCTCGCACCAGGCCTGGGCCGCCGAACATGGCGTGCGGCTCGCCGCCACCACCCTGGACGGCTGCAGCGGCGGCTTCGACATCCTCGTCAACGGCACCAGCGCCAGCCTGGCCGGCGCGGGCGTGCCGGTCCAGGGTCAGGTCTTGCGCAGCGGCGGCCTGGCGGTGGACATGATGTATGGCGCGGCGGCCCGGCCCTTCCTGGACTGGGCCGAAGCCCAGGGCGCCGAGGGGCGCGACGGCCTGGGCATGCTGGTCGAGCAGGCGGCCGAGGCCTTTGCGCTGTGGCGCGGCGTGCGGCCCGAGACCGCGCCGGTGCTGGCCGCGCTGCGCGCGCAGCTGGCAAGCAAGTGAGCGGCGCATGAGGTCGCTGCTACGCCTGTTGCTGCTGCTGGCCATGGCGGTGCTGGCCTTGCAGCTCTATTTCGCCGCGCGCATCGCCTTGATGAACGTGCTGGCGCCCGAATCCACCAGCTTCCAGCGCTCCGAAGCCTGGCGGCTGGCGGTGGAGAAGCACCAGATCCTGTGGAGCCAGCAATGGGTGGACGATGCGCGCATCTCCAAACAGCTCAAGCGCGCGGTGATCGCCAGCGAGGATGCCGGCTTCAGCGAGCATGGCGGCGTCGACTGGGATGCGCTGGAGAAGGCCTGGGAGAAGAACCAGCGCGAGGAAGCGCGCCTGGCCAAGCTGGGCAGCCGCGCCCCGGCACGCCTGGCGGCCAAGCCCGCACCCAAGGTGGTGGGCGGCTCCACCATCACCCAGCAGCTCGCCAAGAACCTCTTCCTCAGCGGTGAACGCCATCTGCTGCGCAAGGGCCAGGAGTTCGTGCTGACGCTGATGCTGGAGGCCCTGCTGGGCAAGCAGCGCATCCTCGAGATCTACCTGAACAATGTCGAATGGGGCGAGGGCGTGTTCGGCGCCCAGGCGGCGGCGCGCCACTACTTCCGCGTCGATGCCGGCCAGCTCAGCGCCTGGCAGGCGGCGCGCCTGGCGGTGATGCTGCCGGCGCCCAAGCGCTTCGAGAAACGCCCCTCCAGCCCCTATGTGATCGCCAGATCGGCGACCATCGAGGCCCGCATGCCGGCCGTGGCCCTACCCGAATGAGCATGGAACAACATCCCGTCAGCGCTGAGATCGCCGCCACCGCCGCCCGCCTGGTGGTGGAAGAAGGCCTGGAGTACGGCCCCGCCAAGCGTCGCGCCGTCAAGCAGCTGGGCCTGGGCAAGCATGCCCCCCTGCCCAGCAACGACGAGCTGGAAGACGAGGTGCGCGACTACCTGGCGCTGTTCTGCGCCGATACCCAGCCGCAGGAGCTGCTGGCCCTGCGCGAGCTGGCGGCGCAATGGATGGAACGCCTGGGCGAGTTCCGCCCGCATCTGTGCGGCGCGGTCTGGCGCGGCACCGCCACCCGGCTCAACAACATCCATTTGCAGCTTTATTGCGATGACAGCAAGGCCGCCGAGATTGCGCTCATCAATATGGGCATGGACTACGAGACGGGCGAGACCACCGGGCCGCGCGGCGAGGCGGTGCAGGTGCTGAGCTTTGCCGCACCCTGCCACGCCCTGCAGGAGAGCGTGACCATTGCCATGACCATCCTGGACTATGACGACCAGCGCGGCGCCCTCAAGCGCGACGCGCGCGGCCGCAGCGAACGCGGCGACCTGGCCGCTTTGCGCAAACTGATGCTGGAGCAAGCCGAATGAAGCGCCGCCAAACCCTGTTGCTGGGCGCCGCTGGTGCCGGCGCGGCCTTGCTGGGCGCCGTCGCGGCGCTGCGCCAGCGCGGCGGCGAGCCGGCGCTCTCGGACGCCGCATCCGCCTTCTGGACCGCCCGCTTCGAGACCCTGGACGGCCAGGGCCTGGCCAGCGCCAGCCTGCGCGGCAAGCCCCTGCTGTTGAACTTCTGGGCCACCTGGTGCGCGCCCTGCGTCAAGGAGCTGCCGGAGATCAATCGCTTCGCAGGCGAGCATGGAAACTGGCAGGTGCTGGGGCTGGCGGTCGACTCCGCCAAGCCGGTGGCGGAATTCCTGAGCAAGCTGCCGCTCAACTTCCCCAATGCCCTGGCCGGATTGACCGGCACCGATCTGGCACGCACACTTGGTAACACGCAGGGCGGCCTGCCCTTCTCGGTGGCCTTCAACGCGCAGGGCGAGCCGGTGTGGCGCAAGCTGGGCGCCACCCAGCTGGACGAATTGCGCCAGATGGCGCGCGACCTGGGCTAGCGCGGGCTCTACCGGCCTGCCGAAAGTCAGCCGCAAAGCGCCAAACTGGTCAAGCAGATTATTTTTGGCTAGTTGGCGGGATCTGGTCCTAAAACGCTTAAAGTTCAGCCTTTCAAGCTTCTAGTGTCCAGGCTCTAAACCGCTACGCACGTCGCTGATGCAGATTCTCGTGATTCACGGCCCCAATCTCAATCTCCTCGGAACGCGGGAGCCTGGGATCTATGGCGCGCGAACTTTGCCGCAAATCGATGCTGATCTCGCCGAGACAGCAGCAAAAGCCGGAATCACGCTGGAATCCTTCCAAAGCAACCACGAGGGCGCCTTGGTGGACCGCATCCAGGCGGCGGTGCAGGACGGATGCCGCTTCATCATCATCAATCCGGCCGCCTACACCCACACCAGTGTCGCCCTGCGCGACGCCCTGGCGGCGGTGGCGCTGCCGTTTGTGGAAGTGCATCTGTCCAATATCCACAAGCGCGAGGCCTTCAGGCAGCACAGTTATTTCTCGGATCTGGCCGATGGCGTGATCTGCGGACTGGGCGCCCAGGTCTATCAGCTGGCCTTGCAGTACGCGCTGGCCAAGCTCAGTCCGGCGGGCTGAGATCGAGCCAGCCGCCAGCCTGGCCGGCATTAGAAGCACAACAATCAATCTTCCCGTTGGAGGTAAGCCTTATGGATCTGCGCAAGCTCAAGACCCTGATCGACCTGGTGTCCGAGTCGAACATTTCTGAACTTGAAATCACCGAAGCCGATGGCAAGGTGCGCATCGTCAAGTCCGACGGCACGGTGATGGTGCCGATGGCCCAGGCCATGCCCGTTGCCGCCGCGCCGGTGGCTGCTGCCGCCCCGGTAGCCGCAGCGCCCGTGGCCGCGCCCGCCCCCGCGGCCGAGACCGGCCATGTGGTGAAGTCGCCGATGGTGGGCACCTTCTACCGCGCCTCCAGCCCGAACGCCAAGTCCTTTGCCGAGGTGGGCCAGCAGATCAAGGAAGGCGAGCCGATCTGCATCATCGAGGCGATGAAGATCATGAACGAGATCGACGCCGACAAGAGCGGCACCATCACCAAGATCCTGGTCGAGAACGGCCAACCCGTGGAATTCGGTCAAGCCCTGTTCGTGATCGAGTAAGGCCCGGCCATGTTCAAGAAGATATTGATTGCGAACCGGGGCGAGATTGCGCTCCGGATCCAGCGCGCCTGCCGCGAGCTGGGGGTGAAATCGGTGGTGGTGTATTCCGAGGCCGACCGCGACGCCAAGTATGTGAAGCTGGCCGACGAGGCCGTCTGCATAGGCCCGGCCGCTTCAGCCCAGAGTTATCTGAGCATGCCGGCCATCATCGCCACCGCCGAGGTCACCGATGCCGAGGCCATCCACCCCGGCTACGGCTTCCTCTCCGAGAACGCCGACTTTGCCGAGCGCGTCGAGCGCAGCGGCTTCACCTTCATCGGCCCGACCTCGGAAAACATCCGCATGATGGGCGACAAGGTCTCGGCCAAGCAGGCCATGATCCGCGCCGGCGTGCCCTGCGTGCCCGGCTCGGAAGGCGCCCTGCCCGACGACCCCAAGGAAATCATCCGCATCGCCCGCTCGGTGGGCTATCCGGTCATCATCAAGGCGGCCGGCGGCGGCGGTGGCCGCGGCATGCGCGTGGTGCACACCGAGGCGGCGCTGGTGAACGCGGTGCAGATGACGCGCAGCGAAGCGGGCGCGGCCTTCGGCAATCCCGAGGTTTATATGGAGAAGTTCCTCGAGAACCCGCGCCATGTGGAAATCCAGATCCTCGCCGACAGCCACAAGAGTGCCGTCTGGCTGGGCGAGCGCGACTGCTCGATGCAGCGCCGCCACCAGAAGATCATCGAGGAAGCACCGGCACCGGGCATCCCGCGCCGTGTCATCGAGAAGATCGGCGACCGCTGCTCGGCCGCCTGCCGCAAGATGGGCTACCGCGGTGCCGGCACCTTCGAGTTCCTCTACGAGAACGGCGAGTTCTACTTCATCGAGATGAACACGCGCGTGCAGGTGGAGCATCCGGTCACCGAGATGGTCACCGGCATCGACATCGTGCAGATGCAGATCCGCATCGCCGCCGGCGAGAAGCTGCCCTTCACCCAGCGCAACATCACCATGCGCGGCCACGCGATCGAATGCCGCATCAATGCGGAGGACCCGGTCAAGTTCGTGCCCTCGCCCGGCCGCATCACGATGTGGCACCCGCCCGGCGGCCCCGGCATCCGCGTGGATTCGCACGCCTATACCAACTACTTCGTGCCGCCCAACTATGACTCCATGATCGGCAAGATCATTGCCCATGGCGACACGCGCGAGCAGGCGCTGGCGCGCATGCGCATCGCGCTGTCGGAGACGGTGGTGGAAGGCATACAGACCAATATCCCGCTGCACCGCGAGCTGATGGTGGACGCCAAGTTCATCGAGGGCGGCACCTCCATCCATTACCTGGAAGGCTGGATGTCCCAGCACAAGCGCTGATGTCCGCCACCCTGCACGAACTGATCCTGGTCTGCCGCGAGGACGATGTCGAGGTCGTCAGCGACGCGCTGATGGAGATCGACTCGCTGGCCGTCTCGGTGGAAGACGCCGATGCCGACACGCCCGCCGAACAGGCCCTGTTCGGCGAACCCGGCATGCCCGCGCCCAAGGGCGGCTGGGAGCGCTCGGTGGTGAAGGCCCTGTTCGCCACCGAGGCCGAGGCCACCGAGGCCGCCACCCTGGTGCTGGCGCAGGACTGGGCCGCCGATGTGCATGTGCAGACCATCCAGGCGGTGGCCGAGCAGGACTGGGTGCGCCTGACGCAATCGCAGTTCGCGCCGGTGGAGATCACGCCCGAGTTCTGGATCGTGCCCTCCTGGCATGAGGCGCCGGCCCAGGCCACCAAGGTGATGCGCCTGGATCCGGGCCTGGCCTTCGGCACCGGCACGCACCCGACCACGCGCATGTGCCTGCGCTGGATTGCACAGCATGCCGAGCAGGCGCCCGCCTGGGATCGCGTGCTGGACTACGGCTGCGGCTCGGGCATCCTCGCCATCGGCGCGGCCCTGCACGGTGCCAAGCAGATCGACGCGGTGGACATCGATCCGGCGGCCATCACCGCCTCGCTGGCCAATGCCGAAGCCAACCACGTGCAGTTGCACGCCGCCCTGCCCGATGCCGCCAAGGGCGAGTACCCGCTGGTGCTGGCCAACATCCTGGCCTCGCCGCTGAAGCTGCTCGCGCCCCTGCTCTGCGCGCACCTGGCCCCCGGCGCGCACCTGGTGCTGGCCGGTATCCTGGAGCGTCAGGCCGATGAGCTCAAGGCCGCCTATGCGCCCTGGGCCAAGCTCGAGGTGAGCGACAGCGAAGAGGGCTGGATCCTGATGACGGCGCAGCGCCAGGCCTGAGAGGCTCAGTGAAGTAATGGCATGATCCGCGCATGAGCCTGGCCACCCGTTGTACCGCTTGCGGCACCATCTTCCGGGTGGTGCAGGATCAGTTGCGTGTCTCCGATGGCTGGGTGCGTTGCGGCCGCTGTGCCGAGGTGTTCGACGCCCGCGAGCAGCTCTTCGACATGGACCGCGAGGCGCCGCCGCCCTGGCCGCCGCAGGCGCAGGTGCCCGCGCCCACCGGCCACGCCCCGCTGGAGCAGGCCCCGGCACCGGCCGAGCAGGTCACCTGGGTCATCCCCGCGGATACGCGCAGGCCCGCCGCCGAACCGGCTGCCGACGCTGCGCCCGCCGAGGCAAGCCCTGACCCCCAGCTGATACGGGACGCGCAGGAGCCGGCCACGGCCGCGGACCGGCGCGAACCCTACTGGGAACCCGAGCCGGCCGAAGAGCCGGAGCCCGAAGCACCCCTGCCCGAGCCGCGCGGCCTGCCGCCAGCGCCCGAGCCCCTGCTGCCGCCGGCCGACGACCAGGACGTGGTGCTGGCGCCCGGCCTGGCCGCCGCGGCCAGCACCGCCGCCGACGCAGCGCCGCCGGCCGCGGCGCCGGTGCCGAGCTTTCTCAAGCGCGCCGAAGGGCAGGCCCGTTGGCAGCGCCGCCCGGTGCGCCTGGCGCTGGCCCTGGGCATCAGCTTGCTGGCGCTGGGCCTGACGGCCCAGGTGCTCTGGCATTTCCGCGATGCCGCGGCCGCCATCTATCCGCAAGCCCTGCCCCAGCTGCGGGCCGCCTGCGCCCAGCTCGGCTGCGAGATCAAGCCCTGGAAGCGTATCGACGCGATCAGCGTGGAAAGCAGCGCGCTGACGCTCGCGGCCTCGGGCAATCACTACAAGCTGAGCCTGAGCCTGCGCAACAAGAGCGGCTGGGAACTCGCCCTGCCCTGGGTGGACCTGACCCTCACCGACGCCAACGGCGCCATCGTGGCGCGCCGCGCACTCTCGCCGGCAGAGTTCAACCTTGGCAAGAACAGCCTGGCGGCCGGTGCCGAGCAGGGGCTGCAACTGGTGCTCAGCACCGGCAAGCAACGCGTCACCGGCTATACGGTGGAAATCTTCCACCCATAAAAAAACCCGGCCGGGGCCGGGTTTCATACACAAGGCCCCGTGGGGCCCATGCGTTCAAGCTCAGGGCTTGTTGCCGGTCGGGAAGGGCCAGGCAGCTTGCGGGCTCAGTGCGGTCTTGGCTGCGGGAGCAGCGGCAGGCTTGGCAGCAGGAGCAGGGGCAGCAGCAGCCTTCTTGGCGGCAGGCTTCTTGGCAGCCGGCTTGGCGGCGGGCTTTGCAGCAGCCTTGGCAGCCGGCTTGGCCTTTGCAGCAGCCTTGACGGGCGGCTTCTTGGGCGCAGCGGCCTTCTTGGCAGGAGCGGCAGCCTTCTTCGGTGCAGCGGCCTTCTTGGCAGGAGCGGCAGCCTTCTTGGGTGCAGCAGCCTTCTTGGCAGGAGCAGCAGCCTTCTTCGGTGCAGCGGCCTTCTTGGCAGAAGCAGCAGCCTTCTTCGGTGCAGCGGCCTTCTTGGCAGGAGCGGCAGCCTTCTTCGGTGCAGCTGCCTTCTTGGCAGGAGCGGCAGCCTTCTTCGGTGCAGCGGCCTTCTTGGCAGGAGCAGCAGCCTTCTTCGGTGCAGCAGCCTTCTTGGCAGGCGCAGCAGCCTTCTTAGGTGCGGCAGCCTTCTTGGCCGGAGCGGCCTTCTTTGCCGGAGCTGCGGCCTTCTTAGCCGGAGCAGCCTTCTTCGCGGGAGCGGCCTTCTTGGCCGGCGCCTTCTTTGCAGTTGCCATTTCGTTTCTCCTTGATCAAGTGGAAAAGTCACTGCCCGCCACGGACCGGTCCGCCGCAGTGCAGTTATTCACCGCCTGAGAGTCGCCCAGGAGGAGCGCCTCAGTACGATGAATGGGGGCACAAGCCCACACCGCCGCTTCTATGTCGGTCGGTTGAGGGCTTGCAAAGCTTGATCTCATTGATGAGCTTTCAACAAAGGACTGTTCGGCGCCGTACCCACGGGTGCCCTGTCAGTCCCAACTCAGCGCGCCACCGGACTGGTATTCGATGACGCGGGTTTCGAAGAAGTTGCGTTCCTTCTTCAGGTCGATCATTTCGCTCATCCAGGGGAACGGGTTTTCCTCGTTCGGGAAGAGCTCCTCGAGGCCGATCTGCGTGGCGCGACGGTTCGCGATATAGCGCAGATAGCCCTTGAACATCGATGCATTCAGGCCGAGCACGCCGCGCGGCATGGTGTCCTCGGCATAGCGGTACTCCAGCTCCACCGCCTTCAGGAACAGGGCCTTGATCTCGGCCTTGAACTCCGCCGTCCACAGATGCGGGTTCTCCAACTTGATCTGGTTGATCAGGTCGATGCCGAAGTTGCAGTGCATGGACTCGTCGCGCAGGATGTACTGGTACTGCTCGGCTGCACCCGTCATCTTGTTCTGGCGCCCCATGGCCAGGATCTGCGTGAAGCCGACGTAGAAGAACAGGCCTTCCATCAGGCAGGCGAACACGATCAGGCTCTTCAGCAGGGTCTGGTCGTTCTGCGGCGTGCCGGTGACGAAGTGCGGATCCATGATGGCGTCGATGAAGGGGATCAGGAACTCGTCCTTGTCCCGGATCGACTGCACTTCGTGATACGCGTTGAAGATCTCGCTCTCGTCCAGGCCCAGCGACTCAACGATGTACTGGTAGGCGTGCGTGTGGATCGCTTCCTCGAAGGCCTGGCGCAGCAGGAACTGGCGGGCCTCGGGCGCGGTGATGTGGCGGTAGGTGCCCAGCACGATGTTGTTGGCGGCCAGTGAATCGGCGGTGACGAAGAAGCCGAGATTGCGCTTGATGATGCGGCGCTCGTCTTCGCTCAAACCGGCCGGGTCCTTCCACAGCGCGATGTCGCGCGACATGTTGACCTCTTGCGGCATCCAGTGGTTCGCGCAGGTGGCGAGGTACTTCTCCCAGGCCCACTTGTACTTGAACGGCACCAGCTGATTCACATCGGTCTGGCCATTGATGATGCGCTTGTCGGCGGCGTTGACGCGGCGCGTGCTGGCGGCGTCATGCGAAGTGGCGGCGGAAGAATGCTGCGCGGAGGCTTCGGCACGCGCGACCGGCGGAGTGCTCGTCGCTGCGTTTGTGTGGGCGCTAACAGTCGCGCTTTGCGTGGGCTTCAGTTCTTCTTCCCAAACCAACATGGTGGCCTTCCTATCGTCGTGAATTATCAGAGTGTTGTGTTCAAACACCAAGGACTTCTTGACAGCGCAGCGTCTTCGCTGTTGCTGGCCTGCATCGAATTTGCGCAGCCTGAGCGCGCTCTGCAGTGCTGCTGTTCAAGCGCTCATCGATGCATCCGAAAAACAGCCAATCGCCGTTTGCATCGATGAACACTCGCATCGCGGGCGTTCATGATTTGCCGCGACCACCTCTCGGCGATCGCGGCAAGCACTTCAATTACTGGCAAGCCTCGCAGCCCGGATCGTCGATCGAGCAGAACTTGATGTCGGTGGCGGGCGTTGCATCCGCGCTGACAACAGGTGCTGCCTGCGGTGCCGGCGCGGCCACTGCGGGTGCTGCATTCATGCCGCCAGCGTTCGACACCGAGTTCAACTGACCCGACTTCGTGACCGTGCTCTTCTCGGCCGACGAGGCGCTCATGGTGCGCAGGTAGTAGGTCGTCTTCAGGCCGCGCAACCAGGCGAGCTTGTAGGTCTCATCGAGCTTCTTGCCCGAGGCACCGGCCATGTAGATGTTGAGCGACTGCGCCTGGTCGATCCACTTCTGGCGGCGCGCCGCGGCTTCCACCAACCACTGCGTCTCGACTTCGAACGCGGTGGCGTAAAGGGCCTTGAGCTCTTCGGGCACTCGGTCGATGCGGCGCAGCGAACCGTCGAAGTGCTTCAGGTCCATCACCATCACGTCGTCCCACAGACCCAGCTTCTTCAGGTCGCGCACCAGCGATTCGTTGATGACGGTGAACTCGCCGCTGAGGTTGGACTTGACCGAGAGGTTGCCGAAGCAGGGCTCGATCGAGGCATCCACGCCAATGATGTTGGAGATGGTGGCCGTGGGGGCGATCGCCACGCAGTTGCTGTTGCGCATGCCATGCGCGGCGATGCGCGCACGCAGGGCATCCCAGTCCATGCTGCTGCTGCGGTCCACTTCCACATAGCCGCCGCGCGCCTCGGCCAGCAGGTTCAGCGAGTCGATCGGCAGGATGCCGCGATCCCACAGCGAGCCGCGGTACGAGGAGTAGCGGCCGCGCTCTTCGGCCAGCTGGGTCGAGGCCCAGTAGGCGTAGTAGCAGACGGCTTCCATCGAGCGGTCGGCGAATTCGACGGCTGCCTCGGAGGCGTAGGGCGTGCGCAGCGCATACAGCGCGTCCTGGAAGCCCATGATGCCCAGACCCACCGGGCGGTGGCGCAGGTTCGAGTCGCGCGCCTTCTTGACGGCGTAGTAGTTGATGTCGATGACGTTGTCCAGCATGCGCATGGCCGTGGCAATCGTCTTCTTCAGCTTGTCGTGGTCGATCTGACCGTCCTTCAGGTGCTGCACCAGATTCACCGAACCGAGGTTGCAGACCGCGATCTCGTTGTCGTTGGTGTTGAGCGTGATCTCGGTGCAGAGGTTGGACGAGTGCACCACGCCCACATGCTGCTGCGGCGAGCGCACGTTGCAGGCGTCCTTGAAGGTGATCCAGGGATGGCCGGTCTCGAACAGCATCGAGAGCATCTTGCGCCACAGGTCCTTGGCGGGCATGCGCTTGAAGAGCTTGATCTCGCCGCGGTCGGCCTTGGCCTCGTAGGCCACATAGGCTTCCTCGAAGGCCTTGCCGAACAGGTCGTGCAGGTCGGGGCAGGTCGATGGGCTGAACAGCGTCCAGTCGCCACCATCCATGACACGGCGCATGAACAGATCGGGGATCCAGTTCGCGGTGTTCATGTCGTGGGTGCGGCGGCGATCGTCGCCGGTGTTCTTGCGCAGCTCCAGGAACTCTTCGATGTCCAGGTGCCAGCTTTCCAGATAGGCGCAGACGGCGCCCTTGCGCTTGCCGCCCTGGTTCACCGCCACCGCGGTGTCGTTCACCACCTTGAGGAAGGGCACCACGCCCTGGCTCTTGCCGTTCGTGCCCTTGATGTGCGAGCCGAGCGCGCGCACCGGGGTCCAGTCATTGCCCAGGCCGCCGGCGAACTTGGAGAGCAGCGCGTTTTCCTTCAGCGCCTCGTAGATGCCGTCCAGATCGTCGGCCACGGTGGTCAGGTAGCAGCTGGAGAGCTGCGAGCGGCGCGTGCCGGAGTTGAACAGCGTGGGCGTCGAGCTCATGAAGTCGAAGCTCGAGAGCACCTCGTAGAACTCGATGGCGCGCGCTTCGCGGTCGATCTCGTTGAGCGCCAGACCCATCGCCACGCGCATGAAGAAGGCCTGCGGCATCTCGATGCGCTTGCCATCGCTGTGCAGGAAGTAGCGATCGAACAGGGTCTGCAGACCCAGGTAATCGAACTGCAGGTCGCGCTCGGCCTTCAGGGCCGCGCCCAGCTTGACCAGGTCGTACTGCTGCAGGCGCTCGTCCAGCAGCTCGGCCTGCACGCCCTTCTTGATATAGCCGGGGAAGTAGTCGACATAGCGGGCCTGCATCTGCTCATGCGTGACCTCTTCGCCGAGGATCTCGCGGCGGATGGTGTGCATCAGCAGGCGCGCGGTGGCGCGCGTGTAGCCGGGGTCCTTCTCGATCAGGGTGCGGGCGGCCAGGATGGCGGCCTTGTAGACCTCGTCGATGGGCACGCCGTCGTAGAGGTTGCGCTTGGTCTCGGCCAGGATGGGATCGGGCTTCACGTCGGCGCCCAGATTGGCGCAGGCCGACACGATCAGACCCTGCAGGCGCGCCAGGTCCAGCGGCACGCGCACGCCACCGTCGATCACCGTCAGCTGGGCCTCGGCCACCGGCGCCGCCACCTCACCCTGGCGCAGGCGCTCCTGCGAACGGCGCTCGCGGTACAGCACATAGGCGCGCGCGACTTCATGGTGGCCGCCGCGCATCAGGCCCAGCTCCACATGGTCCTGCACGTCCTCGATATGGAAGGTGCCGCCGCTGGGGCGCGAGCGCAGCAGTGCGCGCACCACCGCCTCGGTCAGGCCGTCCACCGTCTCGCGCACACTGGCCGAGGCCGCACCCGTCGTGCCATGCACGGCCAGGAAGGCCTTCATCAGGGCGATGGCGATCTTGCTGGGCTCGAACGAGACCACCGCGCCATTGCGGCGGATGATCTGGTAGGCCGCATAGGCCGAATGGGCCGATTGCTTGGGTGCGCCGCCGCCCACGGAGGCGGTGTGCGCGTGCTCGGCAGGCGTGCTGGCAACAACGGTTTGCATGCTTTTCTTTCCTCGTCTGGTCTCGTTCGAATCTGAAATGGGCAAAACCACGACGCGCCATCGGGCGGTCGGGCTTCAGGCTTCAAATGGTTTGGGAGGCGCCCGGTCAAAGCGGCACTCCACGGAACGCAAGACGAGGTCTGCGCGTTCCGGCGCATGCGATGGTGCTGACCGGGTGATCACCGACAAAAAAGCGCCGCAGTGAGCGGCGCCATTCCGGGCCCATCCACGCATTGCCTGATCGCCTGAACGCTTGGCAGACACCAAGGTTCGAGGGCTGACGGCAGCGGCTGCGACGGGCATGTCAGTGATTTCCCAAGTCAGAAGGATAGCATGAAGAGACACTATATCTGGGGGTCCAAGCCTCTTCAAGCACTACCAATAGCGTGCGAACCCCGTTGACGGGCAAGACCTGACACGCTAGCGAAGGGCTCGTCCGCCGCCATCCAAGGGCTGCTGCGTGGCTGCGGCCCAGCGCCAGGCCCGATGGCATCGGGGCTGCGCACGCAGGGGCCTTTGTTTGCCGGGCCTGCAGCGCCAAATCGGCCGCGAGGCCGCGCCAAATAAGCGTCGCGGCGGGATCCCGCAGGGCCGGCGCGGACCGCGTCGGCGGCACCTCATCGCGGGCCGGAAATCCCTCTGCCGGCCCAGCCCTGGTGCAGACCCCTAGATCATCGGCAGCTCAAGACCGGCACTCGCCACGCTGCTGCGCAGCCGGGCCCAGTCGAAGCCCGGGCCGGGATCCTTTTTGCGGCCCGGCGCCACATGCTCATGCCCGACCACGCTGCGAATCGGGTAGGCACGGCGCAGGCCCGCGAGCAGCGCCTGCAGGGCCTCGTACTGCGCCGCCTCGAAGCGCTCGCCCTCCAGGCCCTCGAGCTCGATGCCGATGGAGTAGTCGTTGCAGTTCTCGCGCCCGCAATAGCTGGAGGCGCCGGCATGCCAGGCACGCTGGTCGCAGGAGACGAACTGCAGCAGCGCGCCATCGCGGCGTATCAGGAAATGCGCCGAGACCTGCAGGCCGCGTATGGTCTGGTAATACGGGTGGGCATCGAAGTCGAGCCGGTTGGTGAACAGGCGCTCGATCGCATCGCCGCCATACTCGCCCGGCGGCAGGCTGATGCTGTGCAAGACCAGCAGATCGATGGGCATGCCCTCGGGGCGCGTGCCGAAGTTGGGCGAGTCCAGACGCGTGGCCGCCTGCCACCAGCCTTCACACCACCCATCTGGCCGCCCCGGCGCGCCGGACTCAGAGCCCCTCGCTGCCATCGCTCTCACCCACGGTGATGTGCAGACGCGCCATGCGGTAGCGCATCTGCCGCAGCGACAAGCCCATGCTGGCGCCGGCGGCGGTGCGGTTGTTGCGGTGCTGCTCCAGCGCCCGTATCAGGATGCCGCGCTCCACTTCGTCCAGATAGGCCGCCAGATCGCTGGGCAGGGGCTGCTCGGCACCGCCGGGCGCCACCACGGCGTTCGCCTCGCCGGGCAGGCCGCCCAGCTCGCTGGGCGTGAACTCGGCATCGTCCAGCAGCGACTCGGGCAGGCCGAGGTCGTCGGCGTCAATGCGCTCGCCGCCCGAGAGCGCCAGGGCGCGGTGCAGCAGGTTCTCGAGTTCGCGCACATTGCCCGGGAAGGCATAGCGCGCCAACTGCGCCAGCGCCGCCGCGGTGAGCACCGGCACCGGCGTCACCCCGGCATCCTGGGCAATGCGCGTCAGCACGCGCTCGCTGATGGGGCGCAGATCCTCGATGCGCTCGCGCAGCGGCGGCACGCGGATCTGGATCACGTTCAGCCGGTAATACAAGTCCTGCCGGAAGCGCCCCGCCCCCACCTCCAGCGCCAGATCCTTGTGGGTGGCGCTGAGCAGGCGCACATTCACCGGCGCCTCCACCACCGCCCCCACCGGCCGCACCGAGCGCTCCTGCAGCGCACGCAGCAGCTTGGACTGCATGGCCAGCGGCAGGTCGCCGATTTCATCCAGGAACAGGGTGCCGCCATTGGCCGCCTGGAAGAAGCCCTCGCGGTCTTCGCTGGCGCCGGTGAAGGCGCCCTTGCGATAGCCGAAGAACTCGGCCTCCAGCAATTGCTCGGGAATGGCGCCGCAGTTCACCGCGATGAAGGGCTGGGCCGAACGCGCGCTGACATCGTGGATGGCGCGCGCCACCAGCTCCTTGCCGGTGCCCGACTCGCCATGCAGCAGCACCGGCGCCATGCTGCGCGCCACCTTCTCGATCAGCGCGCGCACCTGCTGCATCGCCAGCGAGTCGCCCACCAAACGGTCCAGGGCGGTGGCCGCGCGCGTGTCGGCCAGCGCCTGGGCGCTGGGCGCCGCCTTGCGCGGCAGCGGCGCCGGCGCGCGCGGCGTCGGCAGGGTCGGCTCCTGGGTGGCCGCCTCGGAGGGCAGCTGCGAGGGCACGACCGAGGGCAGGCTGGCCGGCATGCGCCCCAGTGCCGAGGCCACCACCATGCGGAACTGGCGCAGGTCCACCGGCTTGGTGAGGTAGTCGTAGGCGCCGGCCTTGAGCGCCTCCACCGCGTTCTCGGCCGAGCCATAGGCGGTGATCACCAGCGTCTTCTCCTGGCGGCCCTGCTGCTCCAGCCAGCGCAGGATGTCCAGGCCGCTGCCATCGGGCAGGCGCATATCGGTGATGACGGCGCTGTAGCGCCTGGCCTTCAGTCGCGCCAGGCCGTCTTCGACGCTGCCCGCGGTCTCCAGCTCATAACCCTCGCGCAGCAGGGTCAGCTCGTAAAGCGTGCGCAGATCGGGCTCATCGTCGACGACCAGAAGGCTGAATGCGGGTGCTGCTGTGCTCATGTCGGGACGGCGTGGGCGGCCACGCGCTTGAGTATGACGGAGAACTCATTGCCGGGCGGCTCCAGCTCGACCCGCCGGGCGTACTCGATGCGCCCGCCATAGCGCTCGCACAGCTCGCGGCAGATATAGAGGCCCAGCCCGGAGCCGCGGCTGCGGGTGGAGAAGAAGGGTTCGAACAGATGCCGCTCCACATCCGGCGGGATGGCATCGCCCAGGCTCAGCACCGACAACACCGCCCATTGCTCGGACTGCGCGCGCAGGCTCACCTGCACCGCCCCCGGCAGCTCATGCGCATGGCGCAGGCCGTTGTCCAGCAGATTGACGAGGATGCGGCGCAGATGCTCGGGCTCGAAGCTGACCTGGATGGCATGCTCGGCCAGTTCCACGCGCAGCAGCTCGCTGCGCGGCGCCAGCTCGAGGCCGTTGGTGCGCGCCCAGTCCTGACAGACCTGCGCCACCAGCTCGCTGGCATTCACCGGCATCGGCTCGGGCACCACGCCGGGGGCCACCTCCATGACATCGTCGACGATGCGCTTGAGGCGTTGCACATTGGAAGCCACCATGCCGGTCAGCTGCGCGCTGCGCGCGTCGAGGCCGTCCTCGGCCAGCAGGGCATTGGCCTGGGCGATCGCCGCCAGCGGGTTGCGGATCTCATGGGCGATGCCCGCCGACACGCGCCCCATCGCGGCCAGCTTCTCCTGGCGGCTGCGCGCCTGCACATTGCGGTTGTCCTCGACGAAGAGCACGCAGAGATCCTCGCTGGCATCGGACTCGCGCCGGCGCGTGAAGCGCATGCGTACGCGCAGGCTGCGCTGCAGCGCGACATGGAATTCCAGCTGCACGTCCCGCCCGGCCTCCGGCCAGACGCCCTCCGCAAAAGCGCGCTCCACCGCCGCCACCAGCGGGGCCCAGGCGAGCACGCCGCGCAGCTGGAACGGCGCGGTGCGCACCATGCCGCCGTCCGACAGCAGCGCCCGCGCGGCCGGGTTGGCGGCGCGCACGCGGCCGCGCCGATCCACCACCAGCACGCCCTCCTGCATCTCGTCGATCACGAGCCGGTTCAGCTCGGCCTGCTGGCGCGCCAGCTCCATGCTGCCGCGCGCCGATTGCTCCTCGCGCGCCAGCCGGCTGGCCAGCTCGCTGGCGAGCAGGCTGACGACGAAGAAGCCGCTGCCCACCAGGCCGGCCTGGGTCAGACGCAGGCCGGCATCCACGCCATGTGCCAGCGACCACAGTGCCGCCCCCAGCAGCACCAGGGTCGCCAGCGCCGCGGTGGCGAGCGCAAACAGCCGCGGTGTCAGCACGCCGGCCATCAGCACCGGCATGATGAAGAGCGCGGCAAAGCTGAGGCCGCTGCCCGCGTCCAGCATGTGCAAGGCGCCGAACAGGGCCAGGTCAAAGCCGATGCTGAGCAGCCATTGCCAGCCCGTCAGCCGCGCCAGCTGGCGCGCTGCGCCGGCCTGCACGAAGTTCGACCACAGCCAGAGCCCCAGCGCCTGCGCCGCATAGCCCACCGACAGGCCCAGCAGCCAATCGGGCGCCAGCGTGCCGAAGGCGCGCGCCATCAGCTGCGTCGCGGCAAGCGCCAGCCCCAGCGCCGCGCGCGCGCCGAGGAAGGCGCGATACAGGCGCTGGAAGGCATCGCCGCTCGCATCGCCATGCAGGTGGCGCGCCGGCTGGAAAAAGAACTGCGAATCGCCGGCCGCGCCGTCCGGCGCCTCATGGGCCAGCCCGCCCCAGTCGGTATCGCCCTGGCTGGGGCCGAACCACGAGGCCTGCGCGTCCGCCCCGGCATCGGGGCCGCGACGCTGGCTGCGCCGGCGCTCGGCACGGCGGCGCTCAGTGCCGCGACGATCGGCCGGGGGCAGGTCTTGCCTCATGCCGGAGGCGGGTTGCGCGCCTCGAAGGCCGCCCTGTGCGCGGCGCTGCAGAACTGCCCGCCGCGGCCGGGCAAGGCATCCTGCTGCGGCAGATGCAGGCCGCACTCGGCGCAGCTCACCATCGCCTGGGGCTGGGCCGGCGGCGGCGCAGGCGCTTCATCGCGCCGCCCGGCTTGCGGCGGCCGCGCGCGCTTCAGGCCCAGCATGTAGAACAGCAGCGCCAGCAAGGCGATCAGGACCAGGAATTTCAACATTCAGACCACTCCCCGCTGCAGCACCACCTCAAGCACAAAGCGCGAGCCGGCATAGGACAGCAGCAGCAGCGCGGCGCCGAAATAGAGCCAGCGCGTGGCGCGCCGGCCGCGCCAGCCGAACACATGGCGGCCGGTGAGCAGGCCGGTCAGCACCAGCCAGCCCAGCACCGATAGCAGGTTCTTGTGGTCCCAGCGCCAATGCGGCGTGAACCACCAGCCCAGCAGCAGGGCCAGCGACAGCACGGTCACGCCCGCGCCCACGAACTGGAAGGTCAGGCGCTCGAGCCTGAGCAAGGGCATGCCCAGCGCCACCACGCCCTGGCCCTTGCGCGAACGCATCTCGCGCTCCGCGCGATTCAGCATCGCGGCATGCAGCACGGCCACACCGAACAAGCCGTACGAGGCCAGCCCCATCACCCAATGCAGCGGCGCCCAGGGCGAGGCGGCCAGCGGCCGGCTCTCGCCCGGAAACGCCCAGGCCAGCAGCACCACGGCCGCCCCCAGCGCCGACAGCACGCGGCGCGCCCCCGGCAGCGGCACGAAGCGGCTCTCCACCAGATAGACGCCCAGCACCAGCCACAGCGTCATCGACAGCGCCGGCGCAAAGCCGAAGCGCGCGCCGGGCTGCGGCAGGCCGATGCCGGCGATGTCCAGCAGCAGCGCCAGCAGGTGCACCGCCCACACCGCCACCAGCATGCCGCGCAGGCCCTGCTGGCGCGTTTCGGCGGTGAAAGCCGCGGCCGTATAGCCGGCCGCGCAGAGCAAACTGAGCCCCGCAAGCCAGGCGCTCACGGACTCTGGAGTGGCGAACGATAAAATCATCGCCACAGTGTACTTATGCGCGACCACCTTCCCGGTGGCGCCTCCCCCCATGGCATCCACCCTGACCGACCGCCTGAGCCTGCTCGTGAAAACGATGCGCGGCCAGGCCCGCATCACCGAAAGCAATGTGCAGGACATGCTGCGCGAAGTGCGCATGGCCCTGCTGGAGGCCGACGTGGCCCTGCCGGTGGTGCGCGACTTCATCGCGCGGGTGAAGGAAAAAGCGCTGGGCGCCGAGGTGGTGGGCTCGCTCTCCCCCGGCCAGGCCCTGGTGGGCATCGTGCACAAGGAGCTTGCCGCCACCATGGGCGAGGGCGTCAGCGACATCAACCTGGCGGCCCAGCCGCCGGCGGTGATCCTGATGGCCGGCCTGCAGGGGGCGGGCAAGACCACCACCACCGCCAAGCTCACCAAGCACCTGATCGAGAAGCGCAAGAAAAAGGTGCTGACGGTCTCGGCCGACGTCTACCGCCCCGCCGCCATCGAGCAGCTCAAGACCGTCACCGCCCAGGCCGGAGGCGAATGGTTTGCCTCCTCGCCCGACCAGAAGCCGCGCGAGATCGCGCTGGCGGCGCTGGACTACGCCAAGAAGCATTACTTCGACGTGCTGCTGGTCGACACCGCCGGCCGCCTGGCGATCGACGAGGCCTTGATGGCTGAGATCAAGGAGCTGCACGCCACGCTGAATCCGGTCGAGACCCTGTTCGTGGTGGACGCCATGCAGGGTCAGGATGCGATCAACACCGCCAGGGCCTTCAAGGAGGCCTTGCCGCTCACCGGCGTGATCCTCACCAAGCTGGACGGCGACTCGCGCGGCGGGGCCGCACTCTCGGTGCGTCAGGTCACCGGCGCACCGATCAAGTTTGCCGGCGTATCCGAAAAAATCGACGGCCTGGAGGTGTTCGACGGCGAGCGCCATGCCGGCCGCGTGCTGGGCATGGGCGACATCGTGGCCCTGGTGGAAGAGGTCAGCAAGGGCGTGGACCTGGCGGCGGCCGAGAAGCTGGCCGGCAAGCTCAAGAGCGGCAGCGGTTTCGACCTCAACGACTTCCTCGCGCAGATCTCGTCGATGAAGAAGATGGGCGGCCTCTCCAGCCTGATGGACAAGCTGCCCACGCAAATGGCCGCCAAGGCGGGTCAGGCCGACATGGACCGCGCCGAGCGCGACATGAAGCGCATGGAAGGCATCCTGAATGCCATGACGGCCAAGGAGCGCCGCCAACCCGCCCTATTGATGGACGGTAAGAGCAAGGCCAGCCGCAAGCGCCGCATCGCCGCCGGCGCCGGCGTACAGATCCAGGACGTCAACCGCCTGCTGAATCAGTTCGACCAGATGCAGGGCATGATGAAGAAGATGAGCGGCGGCGGCCTGATGAAGATGATGAAGAAGATGGGCGGGATGAAGGGGCTCAAGGGCATGGGAGGCATGGGCTGAGCCCCGCCGTCCTCACTCCAGCAGCGCCTGCGCGAACTCGCGCGCGCTGAAGGTCTGCAGGTCTTCCAGCTTCTCGCCAACGCCGATGAAGTAGACGGGGATGGGCCGCTCGCGCGCAATCGCCGCCAGCACCCCGCCCTTGGCCGTGCCGTCGAGCTTGGTGACGATCAGGCCGGTGAGGCCCAGCGCATCGTCGAAGGCCTTCACCTGGGTCAGCGCGTTCTGGCCGGTATTGCCATCCACCACCAGCAGCACCTCGTGCGGTGCCTCAGCCTGGGCCTTGCCGATCACGCGGCGTATCTTCTTCAGCTCTTCCATCAGATGCAACTGGGTCGGCAGGCGGCCGGCGGTGTCGGCAATCACCACATCGCAGCCACGCGCGCGGCCGGCCACCACCGCATCGAAGGTCACCGCCGACGGATCGCCCCCCTCCTGGCTGACGATCTCCACCCGCGTGCGATCGGCCCATACCGAGAGTTGCTCGCGCGCCGCGGCACGGAAGGTGTCGGCCGCGGCCAGCAGCACCTTCTGTTCGGCATCCGCCAGATGGCGCGTCAGCTTGCCGATGCTGGTGGTCTTGCCGGCGCCGTTCACACCCACCACCATCACCACGGTCGGCTGATGCTCGCCCACGCTGAGCGCCTTTTCCAGCGGCTTGAGCAGCTCGGTCAGCGACTCGATCAGCAAGCCGCGCACCGCCGAGGGCTCGGTGGCCTTGGCCTCCTTGACGCGCCGCTTCAGGTCCTCGAGCAGGAACTCGGTGGCCTTCACGCCCGCATCGGCCATCAGCAGCGCGGACTCCAGTTCCTCATACAGCGCGTCGTCGATCTGCGTGCCGGTAAAAACCTGGGCGATGCTGGAGCCCGTCTTGCGCAGGCCGAGCTTGAGCTTCTCGAGCCAGGTCTTGCGCGGTGCCACCTCAGCGCTCACGGACGCAGCGGGCGGCGCCACCGCTGCCACCGGTTCCACCACGACGCTCATCTGCCGGACCGGAGCCGGAGCCGATTCCTGCGCGGGCGTGGCGCCAAACTTCTTCTTGAAGAAACTAAACATGGATGCTGCTTTCGGTGCGCACACGCACGAGCTGAAACCTGCCTCGAACAGAAATTTTTCGAGTCGCTTGCATTGTCCTCGAAAACCTGGCTACAATGGCGGGCTTGAGGCGCTTTAGCTCAGCCGGTTAGAGCGACGGAATCATAATCCGCAGGTCCGGGGTTCGAATCCCTGAAGCGCCACCAAAACACGAAAGCCCTGTGAGTCAACGACTTACAGGGCTTTTTCTATTCCAGGGGTGCCACTTGGGGGTGCCACTTGGGCTCCATCTCGACACCACGTCTGTACCGCAAGCCTAGCGGTATCTACTTTCTTCGCGTCATTTTTCACGCATCGCGTGAAAAGCCCGGCATCACCGGTCGGCCAGCTCGCAAAGAATTCCGTTTCTCTCTTCGCACCAAATGCCCCATGCGAGCGCGCAGCATCGCTGCGTGGGCCAATGCACGACTGGAACTGGCTCGCACAATGAGTGACCGCGACGACATCTTGAAAACCATCGGCGATGGCATCCGGACATGGACGATTGGACCGGGCGGCATCTCGGCAGACGGCGACGAGGACACGAACAACCTCTTGCGGGTGCTCAATGCGCACCCCACTCTTTCCCAACTCGCAGCCTTTCAACCGGACCCCGAGGTCGAAGCGAGGAAGCAGATGATGCTCGACATCATCAATAGCTACGCTGCCGGCTCGCCACCACGCGCTGAAGTCAGCGGCCCGAGTCAGCCAGTCGGCCTGCCGCCGAACCCGATGCGCATGTCGCACGCGCTGAAGTTGTACAAGGAAGCATGCGTCGCCGAAGGCATCTCCCCGAAGACCGTCGTTGAAAAGGGCGTCCTCCTCACCAAGCTTGCGGCACATGTCGCGGCCTCACTCACCGGAGAGCCTGACCCATTCGTCCACAGCATTGGCACGCACCATTTGTCGAGCTTCCTCGACGCAACGGCGACAAAGACCGCCAAGGACGGCACGGCCACCAGCGAAGCGGCGTCGCCACGCACGCAGATGAAGAAGATTTCAAGCCTGCGTGCGTTCTTCGCCTGGGCAAGCGAGCAACGGCAAGCAACTGTCACGGACCCTGCAGCAGCGCTGGACAAGCGGGACAAGGCGTTGCGCAAGGTGGCGGCGAAGTCCAAGGACAGCTATGAGCCGTTTACTGACGCAGAGCTCAAACAAGTCTTCGACCCGGTCAGATATCTGCGCTTCAACAACCAGGCCGACTATTTCTGGGCCCCCCTCTTGGGTCTGCATCTTGGGGTGCGCTTGAAGGAAATCGTCACGCTGGAACTACGCAACATCAGGCAGCACGAACCGACAGGAATCTGGTTCATGGAGGTCACGTCGGAAAACGCCAAAAACCGCAACTCGGCTCGCCGCATCCCCATCCCGTCCCGCCTCAAGGAACTCGGCTTCATTGAATACGTTGAAAGGATGCGGCAGCTCGGAGCAGTGCAGCTCTTCCCTCACCGCGACCTGACGCATGCCACGGTCGAGGTCGACCCCTCGGGAAATTGCAGCGAGCGGTTCAGGCTATATCTCCAAAGTCTTGGCCTCAAACGCCCTGGCCTTGTCTTCCATAGCTTTCGCCATACCGTCGTGACCGCGCTGCAGGACGCAGGCACGCCGTTGGCGGATTCGATGCAAATCACGGGTCATCGGGCCCAAGAACACGCCATTCGAAATGAAGGCCTATCGGCTGGACACGCGCGCAGCGTGCATCTGAAGACCTACATGCACGCAGACAAGGCGCGCATGAATACAGAGTTCCCGCTTGCGCGGCTACACCAGTGGCTCGACCTTGCGCTGCAGAACGTTCCCTTGGACTATCCGCGCTTTCGCCGGGCAGCGTCCATCGTGACTGAGCATGTCGTGAAAACGACTGCCGGCTTCGAGAGCGGCTGGTCAACTCTGAGGCGACAGTATGGCGAAGAACAATTGCAGCGCTTGAACGCGGAGTGAGGACGAGCGCGGCGCCGCTCAGTCGCTAACGAGATAGCATCCTCAACCAAATCGTCGCAATGCCACTCAGCGCTTGCCCTTGCTCTTGACGGCCTCACGGATAGACGCGGCGAGTCAACTGAAGTGATACGCGATCAGTGCGGATTCCGGTCACGCTAACGACCTGTGCCGGTCGGCGCTGACCGTCTCACGCAGCATGCTGGTTGAAGTTGGCCATGATGCTGTCCGAGCGCCAGCGCATGCAGTTGGCGGTGCCCAAGGTGCGTCCGAGCATCGAAGCCATGATCGAGGCCATTAAGGCGCAGCTCGACGAGGTCTAGGGCGCGATGGTCGGCCATGTCCAGGAGCACTTCGACAAGCTCGACGCCTTGCTGTGAATCCGGGGCGATTCAAAAGAGGGTTTTCACACAGCCTCGGCTGCCAGCAGAAGTTCACTTACGGCAGCTTTGCGATTTCTCAGCGCTGGGTCAACGAGTCCGCAACATGCCATCGCGTGGGCAAAGTCCGGTTCACTAGCGAGAAGTATCGAAAGACATCGGCGTCATCCTCAACATTGTGAGTGCGCCGCTCCTGGATCGTCAGCAAAATCTCCGGACGTTTTCGGGAGGTGATGATGAGACGGATTGTCGCTGCGCTGCTTGTTGCTGGCCTGACGGCTCTTTCCGGCTGCGCGTCAGTCGCAGTCGAAAGGGGGAAGGACCTTTCAACTGCCGGTATTGCCTACTCCAAGGCATCAGCGGCGGTGGTTGACTTGGCAATCGACGCTGCCATTGATTCCAGCAGCTACAAGATGAGGTCCACAGTAGCCAGTGGCGCTACGACTCCGGAACGAACCGATGCACGAATCGAGTCTCTCAAGGAGAAGGACGAGATTCTGGTCACGGACGTCAGGACCTACGCCAAGATCAAGCGCTCGCTGGGCGCAATCGAGGCCTATTTCACCGGGCTCCAGGAGCTGTCCGGCGCGACCCCGGGCGACGCCGTGGAAGCGTCGGTCAAAGGCTTGGCCGACCGCGTCAATGGCGTGAGTACGGCATTGCAGCACGACCCGAAGCTCACTGACCCTCGAAAGAATGCGTTGGGAGGATTCGCGAAGTTTCTGGTGAAGGAAGCCCATGGCGCCGCTGTTGCAAGAGCGCTTGAACGCGACGCCGACATGATTGGCAAGGCGATGGTTCTGCAGGAAATTGCGTTGCAGGTCGCCATGTCTGACATCAAGGCGCTTGCAGATGAGCAGTGGGCACGGTTTCGCCAACAGCGCCTGGAGGCGCCGTTTGGCGCTGGGGGCGTTGGAGACAGTTGGATTGCGGACCGAAAAATCTATGTGAAGGGAGTCGCTCTGGGGAGTGCTACGGAGGGCATCAAAACAGCCGAACAGGCTGCGCATCAGATGCAGGACATCTGGGGCCGGATCCTTAGCGGCAAATCGTCTGGCGCCGAGTTCAATCTCATGCTCAAGGACTTGAACGAGGCACTTGATGCCGCGAATGCGTTGAAGAAGGCCTTCTAACCACTGTTGAGGAACGACCATGGCAACGAAGAAACCTGACAACAAGGAACCCGCCGCGCCCCGCAAACCTCAGACGCGTAGCGGCGAAATCGACCGAGTGACCGTCGACTCGCTGTCGCAGTTGCAGCTCATCAAAGCAGACCTTGAGAAGGTGAGCCTGGCCCTGGTCTCTAACGAACCGAAGCTGACAGACCCGAAGCGCCAACAGTGGGAAGAGCAACTCGACAAGGTCGACCTAGCGATTCTGCGGGCCCGCTCGGCCTTGTTGAACGGGCTCTCGGCGGCCTTCGAGGAGGAGGTGCCGGCCATCGAGGCGGCAACGGGCAAGCTCGCGGACTCGCTCGCTGCCCTCAAAAAGGTCTCCGCTGTCATCAACGCTGTGGCCGGCGTTCTTGGCGTCATCGAGAAGGTCATCACCCTGGGTCGATAGCCTGCGGAAATGCAGCCAGAGCTCGCCTTGAACCAACCAAGATGACCAACGACCTTGCTCTCGTCGCGCCCACATAGAGATACCCGCAGGGTCCCTGAAGGCACCTCGAAATCCTGGCCCAGGTGGAAGTAGCGCACTTCCCGCAATGGAGTCTCCACATCAGCTTCGATATTCAAATCCTGAAGATGAGGCATTCCGCAAACGGCTAGATGAAGTAAGAAGCTACGGTGACCATTCAGACCCGGAGGCAGTGGTGTAGTAACTGCATTCAATCAACCTGTGCGCCTGCGGCCTGTAACTAGCCACGTCAACTGTCTAGGTGACTTGGTAGCGTCGCTCAGGTGTCCGTACACGTCAATACCGCGAAAAGGTGAGGCCATTGAACCGTCATTTCTCGAATATCGGTATTTTGGCCGTCATCCTGTGTTGCAACGCGTTTGGAGAACCCGACTACGCAGCATGGGTCGGAAAAGATGTCGAAACTACGCGCAAGCAGGATTTGCACTCTACGTTCCGCACAGGGTTGTTTTGCGAGTATTCGACACCCGATGTAGGGGCCTTGCAGGTTGGCGAGCGTCTCAAGGTGGTTGAAGTGAGGAGCGCCACATGCGGCTTCTTTCGAAAATATACGTATCTCCGAGTTAAACACTCAGGCGGAAACAGAGCACCAGTTGGTTTGGAGGGCTACATTCGCGTCCAGGACGGACAGGACAAGGTAAAGCTAGCTTCGGAGTAGTTGCTCATGAATTCTTCCCTCTTCTCTCCCGAGTCGGCTATTGTCGTCTTTGCATCGTTTTTGTTCTATTTCCTGGGCATCCTGCTTCGGCACTTCGCACTTCCGCCCCGAGATCCACTTCCCCTTGGTAAGCAACTGGCAATCGGGTTAATACTTTCTTTGTTGATCGTCCCCCCATTTTTGGCTTTACTTCGAACCGCCTTCTTCGGAAATGAAACTAATGCGGCTTCTGCGATTACAACCATTGGCGTCATCGTAGAGCAGGGATTTCTTATGAATGAAACTCTCGCTCGCAAGTACGCTGAATGGAAAAACGGCCCGCCTGGAGGAGGCATGGGGGGACTGAGATCAAATCATGAATGACCGCTTTCAGCGGGCCATTTCAGCCGTGCAAAGGACCGCAGCCGCTGCAGACCAGCCGGTCGCTAGGGTGGGGTGGCTTTAGGCTGATCTGAGACATTCGCCACCCGAGACTTCCAAGAAATGACAAAGCCCGCACTTGGCGGGCTTTGCCAAGTCCTTCACAGGACTCTGTATTTCTTGGTTGCGGGCGTGCGCTCATACATTTTTCATATTTTCGATTGCACTCTCACGATTTCCGATCGTTCCACGTCTCCGTCGCGCTTAGGCCGACTTTGCGACTATCTAGGAACCGGTTTAGCCCTCTGCCTTTAGTCACTCAAATGCCGAGCCCACTCAAACCCGGCCAGGCAAAAGCCATCCTGACAAATGGCGCATAGGTAGCGCTATGGTCTCAACTAACTGCAAAGCTGAATTGACCGCGCCTTGATCTCGCCGTTGCGTGCACAACGTATGCGGCACAAACTGCAGCGAATAGCAACTTTCCGGTCGACGGCTCAGGAACTCTATTCGGCTCAGCATCCGACACAAAATCATCATCACTATAGAGGCGGATGCCGGTATCAACATAGCTCGGGAGCGTTGGCGCCTCGCCAAGTCTGAGAGCACGACCAGTGATCGACGTGAGGTCGCTCAGAATTTCTTGGAAATATCGCTCCTGAACAGGCTGCAGATGAAAATGGGCGTCGGTCCCAAATGCCCACCCCCCCATGGCACCTTCTGGCTGTAGGCCTACTGAATTTTGGCAACTCGGATTTTTATTAGGATATTCATCGCAAAGACTGAGCAGATGCCCAAATTCATGAGCAGCCACATCGCCCTCTAAGTAGTCAAGATACTCATAGGCGAATTGACTTGACGCGCTCTGGAATCGCCCCAATTGCGTATACCAAGTTCCCACACTGGGGCGTTCCCGAAATCCGTTCATGTCCCCAACTTGATTCTTGACCGTGACCTGGGCATCTGCAAGAACGTCGTGATATTGAATGTCAACGTTAAATTTCAATCCATACGCGAACATTCCGTCGCGAATGAAATATTTATCACTCCACGCTGACTCAATGCCATGTTTCCAAACGTCAATTTGGGCGGCACCGGGATCAACACCATTTAGTCCAATCGAGAAGTCGACAAAGAAGTTTGTTCCATCAAAGCTTAGATTGTAGGGGTTGCCGATTGGATTGAGTGCACCACTCGCAAACGACAGGTTATTTTTAAAGCTCGCCATGGTCGAACTCAATACTGAAGGGACGCTATTGCCATTAATCTTGAACGAATCAATAACTGCCCCTTGGGATGCCGGTCCGCCACACCCGTTCGCATCCAGGCACTGAAGAGCAAACATGAAGCCAGAACCATTGACAGGGCCTGGCGTATTTAGGTTTAACGCAATGCCAGGGCCTCCATTAAAATTAATATCCACTCGGCCATTGATTTTTGCATTATGAATGCTGCCAAAATCAACCATGGGAGCTTGAAATGATTGTGCAAGACCTTGCGTTTGAACCCAAGTGGCAGTAACAGCAGAGCTTGTGGTGTTTTTATTTGAATTGTAGACACCCAACAAAGCATTGCCATCATAAAGCGACGCCGAATAGTCCCGCCGCGCAAATTGTCCATCTCTATATAGCGCCACTTGCAGGAGTTGCGTGTCTTGAGATGCGCTGGTCATTCTAAAATTCGCCGTAAGCGTGTCGCCCGCACCCAAATAAACCAACGGCGCCGCCAAAACATCACCAGGCAATAAATGTAGGCTTGCAATACCTGCAACAATGGCTTTAACCCAGATGCCTTTAGAAATTTTCATAGCATTTCCCCCTGATATTGACGTCAGCACGCGCATCGCACGGCGTATTGCAACCGTGCCCATCAGCCACGAAGGTCTTTTAATAGCAGGCTTCAAAATTTTGAACATGGGTATACCCACCCTCCCCCTTGACTAAGGGGCGGTTGCACGGTTTCTGTCGCAATAGTGATAAAGCAACGCCAAAGTGCTGGGTTCAGATAGATCAGCAGGTGGCAAGACGGTAGAAGTGGTCGACCGCAGACGTGACGAGGCGTGGCAGCCAAGTTGCCCCTTCTTCCCCTTCTTTTCTTAATGGCGTAGATGGTCTCGATGCCGGTATTTGCCGCCGCCGAACTGTCGGGCGAGTCGATAAAAGCTTTATGCCACGTACCTTGAAATTGGCTCCGCTGCCGGAACGACGGCAACCGCTGCGGAACAGCCTTCTGAAACAGGTCACGAGCCGCAGAGTGGTCAAGTCCAACTGGCACGGTGGTCAGTCACTACCAGCACTCACATTCGGATCACAGCCGCGTCACATCTTGGGCTTGCTCCCCTTCCTGACGGCTGCCCCTATAGCGGCCCTTTGGGTCTTCGAAGCCTTGGCGTGAATCGACAAGCGCTGCTTGACGGGTCGCGTCGCTTTGACATTGAGGGGTGTCACCGTCCCGCCCCCGGCCTTACCGCCTGCGCCGTAGTACGTTGCTGAGCGCGTTGTGCTGTGCCCCATGGCTTTGGCCACCGTTTCTCGGTCGGCCGATGTGCTGACGTCCTTCTTGAACTGATGGCGGAGGCTGTAAGCAGAAAGACCCTGTTTACCCTTCTTGGGAGGAAAGACAGATTGACTGGCACGGGCGACTGCCTTGCGGTACTTATCTTTGGTCTTCTCCCGGTCTTCGCCTGCAAGCAACTGAGAAGAATTGACGGGCACATTGCCTTCCAGCAGAGCTCCCAACATAGCGGCGACGCCGCCTGAGTTGACGGCAACCGTAAAGCTCCGCTGCAGTTGGCCCGCGTGCTTTCCAACTTTCGCCCCGGCAACGGTGACGTCCAGCAAGCCATCAGGAAGAAGAACGACGCTGACACCTTTCAAAATTTCTTCATTCCGGCAGCCCGAAATTGCCTGAATCAGGTAGGCCAGTTGCAGCTCGCCCTCCAACCTGGATGCAATCTGCTCTCGCCAGTCAGCTGGCTTGCCACGGATGCTTGCAGATTTGCTCTTGACGCTGCGAACGCTCACGCCGCTCAGCTTTGGCGGTAGGCCTCCAACGGGCATGGCGTCGAGTGCATTAGCCGACGCCACCAGCACAGGCACGGCCAGCCGGAAGGCCTCGCTCACATCATCGATGGCACGGGTCTGCGGGTCGGCACGATCCCATCCGTCAATGATCTGCTTGGCCCTTCGCATCCTGTCGACGAGCACGTACTGCATAGCCGCCTTCAGCAAGTACCAAGTTTTCGGATGATTGGCCTTCTCCACGACCAATTGCCAAACATCCTGCTCTGCCTCGAAAGCTTCATTGATGAGCGGCCCTGCGATCTTCTCGTAGGTCGCTGCCGTCGCGGCTGACGGTTTCCCGGCGGCGGCATAGAGCGCAGCCGCTGTTTCGTAGCGAGCAAGAACGGCTTGCTGGGTTTCAACATTCGCACCGCGGGGGCTGAGCTTGCTCAGGGCAATGCGCACACGGTGCTGCCGAAGCAACTCCGTGGTTTGGCGCTGAAGATCGAGAAGCTCCTCGTGGGACTTGGGCAGCTTGAAGCGCGTAGACATGCGTGGGCAGTTCCTTGAAGAACGCGACCCCCCACCAGTGGGGTCTGCCCATTGAGATGTCACATCCGATTCAAGTCGACAAGGGCAGTTGCGCGCCTATCGCACACATCGGCAGCAAGGTGTTGTTCAAGATGCGGGCGCATGCCAGGACGCAAGCGATCCTCCACAGCCTGATGTCCATCGTCGTGCTGCCGGTCGCCTTCGTGCTTTCTGTCATCCCCGGCCTCACTGCCTTTGGTCCCTGTGGAAAATGTGGACCGCCATCGGTGAGTTGCCGAGCCCGAGGAAATTCAGGCATCGGTGACAGCCCCGGAATCCGCAGCACCTGCCGTGACATCAGCGTAAGAGACTAGCGTTGCCGTGCTTGTTCGACCAACCGGCCCTCAGGAGGCCGCTCGGTCGAACCTCCGATGAGCCTGACACGACCGCGTCAGTCTCATCTGCGCGCTGACTACCGCCAGCTTGCCTGCATTGCCTGTTGTCCCTACCAGGCCAACCGACAATGCCTCCGGGCTGCTAACGCATCCCTGCGCGCCTACTACGCCGGCTTGCCTGCCCATCTGCTTTTCAGCATCTGGGCACATTGTTGGACAGAAAAACTCTGTCCAACAATGTAGGCGCGCTGTGTCCAACAATGTAAGTCCACGCTGTCCGTAAAGATTGGCCCAGTGCCCCTTTTGCGCCCTGGCCCCGCCCTCTCGAAGCTCAAGATACCCTGCCACTTGCCGGCGCCGTGCCCAAGCTGCTGTCATAGAACATAAAACTCTGTGTTCGACAAACATGGACTTTCGTGTTCTACCGTTGCAGCCATTTCGACGGCAGATCGTCGCGCTGATGTCCAATTGATGCTTAACTGATGTCCAGTTGATGCTCAATTGAACATCAGTCTTTCAATGCAGGCGTGGGTCGCCACCACCTGACAACTCGGCCCACATTTCGTCCTCGCCGACGCGTGCCCGTCCTGCCACCACCGCCGCGGCGACTGCTTGCTCGGCTGCTCGCAGCATGCGGCGCGGACTCAGGTGCGCGAGCACGACCAGCGCACTGCGCTCGAATCTGACCTGACCGTCCAGTTTGAGTTTCTGGAGCACGCCATGGACGATGCTCTGCGCGATGTCGATGGCCTCCCACTTGTTCGGCGGCTCGATGACCGAAACCTCCATCCGACTGACGATGGGCGCGCCGATGCCCTGGAGCGAATTGGCGGTAGCGATATAGGTCACCAGCGAGGCGTCGAACTCGACGTCGACCGAGACATCGCGAATGCACCGAGCCGTCTCGCGCTCCAACGCGCCGTGCAACTGCGCCAGTGAATCCAGCGCGTTACGGTGCGAACCGACGCAGGCCTTGTCGACCTCATCGAGCAGCACAACCGGATTGGCGACGTCACCCAAGCAGATTTGATTGAAGAGCAGGCCCGGTTCGCTGTTCGCCCAATATTTGTCTGATCCCCGGAGCTGGGCTCCGGCGCCGGGCTGGTCGAATTGCACCGAGGCCCGAGTCGTGCCAAGAAGCTCGGCCACCCGGTTGCTGTAGAACGTCTTTCCAACACCCGGCGGGCCGAGCAGCAGTTGAGGTGCGATACGCGGCGGCGTCCCCGTCGCTTCGGCCAGCGCCAGAGCGTTGCGCAGACTCCGAATCGGTTGCCGGAAGTGCGGCAGCGCGCTTTCCAACTCATCCACCGACTGCCGCCAGTCCTTGGCCATTGCCAACAGGCGGTCGGGACCACGATCCACCAGTTGTTGGACGATGCGCTTGCGGCGTTCATTGATTTCCTTGTCGGCCGAACGATCTGTTGCTCCGGGGCCGGTCGTTTCGCGTACAAGATCCGCCAGACTTGGGAGCACGCGATACCAACCCGGACGCGGCGGGCCGCTCAGCTTTTTTTGTTGGAGGCGTGCCTTCGCCTTTTGCCCTCGCTCTTCGTCTCGGCGTGCGTCCAAGATGACCTTCTCCCGATGGAGGCGGTCATTTAGCCTGCGCGCTTCTTCCTGCTCACGGTGCTGCTCAGATGCTTTCGCCTTTTCGTCAGCAACACTGGTCGGCACGAGGATGCCGATTACGCCATCCACCAAGACGTGGGCAAACCCGTCTGGGACATCCACCTTGTCTCGCCAAGTCTGTCTCATCGAACCTCTCCTGCAGCTGTGCGGTTTTTGTCCGGCGCGCCACAAGGCATTGCGGGCGCAGAGTTGTTTGCCTGGTTCATTGGTGTCATGGTCTTCACAGTAAGAGGCGCTTTCCAGTAATGGCTGCATGGAGGGCTGCGCGAAGCGAGATGGCGTCAGCCAAGGCGTGGTGTCGGGCGAGGCCGCGGCGGCGCAGCGCCTGAAATGCCGCGTCGGCCGCCAGTGCGCAGTCGAGTCGGCAGGTCAGCTCGTTCACGTTCAACGGCTCGACAAACGGCTGGACTCGAGACCAGTGGTCATGGTCCTGCAGCAACTTGACCAGAAGCTCAAAGTCCGGCGCATAGTCAAATGCGACGTAGGCGGGCTGGCCAGAACGAGCCTTGATGCGCCGAGCCTCTCTGGTCAGCCAATCGGCCGCGCGCTGCGCCATTTGGACATATGTACCTGCTCGGTTGGGCACGCTCCCCCACTGCGTCAGCACATCGCCATGGCACACGAAGTCTGAGCATCGGGAAATAACACCGGCGTTTGCCGGATCCTCACGGTCGAGCTCGGCGTAATGCTCAGCGCCGCTGCCGCTGGTCAGGCCGAGCGAGAGCAGCTCAGGCGCCCGCAGGTCGGTGAATTCGGTATCCAGGCAGATGATGTTCTGCAGCGAAAGCTTCATCGAGAAAATTGAAGACACAGGGACTCCCCTGCCCGCGTGAGCGCAGGCATGCAAGTGATTGAAAAGTGAGGCCGACTCGGGTCAGCGGTCGAGTCGGCGGATGCAGGACGGAGCTACTTGAGCGCCTTCAGCAACTGGTAGTAGCGCTCGCGAGTCGCGACCAATGCCGGGGCCAGCTTTTTGCCTCGGCCGGGAACGCCCATGCCGCCGTCGACCCAGAACTGCAGTGCAGCCTCTGCCTCGCGGCGCTTGCGTCGCAGGAACTCCTTGAGCCTTTGGAGCAGTAGCAGCGCGCTGTGCCCGGTGAAGTTCAGCGTGTAGCACTGCCGGCTATGGTTCTTCGCGAGCGGAGTGGCATAGATGGGCGCGTCAATGCCGACTGCCTCGCGGAAGGCCTCGAGGGCACTGCGGTCGTTCTGCGTCACGTGGACACCAAGCCGATAGGTATCGGATCGGCCGCCCGGATAGCGCTGCTTGGCGATGTGGATGCACCCCTCGCCATCCAAGAAGCCGGCGGCCCAGGCCAGTAGAACCGGGCTGGGTGTAGAACGCGCTGTGGTCGATCTTTGACGATTCGACGGACCTTGATGACCTTCCATCGCTGCAAACCCTTTCCTACGACTTCAGCCCCGACTGGCAGAATGCCATTCTTAAGAGCCTTTTGCCGTTCTGAATGACATTCTAGGCGGCACAATGTTGCCTGTCAAGTCTTTATGACGTTTAGAATGACATTTCGAGGTAAGAATGATTAAGTGCCATCTCTCCCGCCTGATGGGCGAGCGGAAAGTCAGGGTCGCAGACGTGGCCCTGGCCACCGGCCTCCACAGAAACATGCTGACCTTGCTCTATCGGGAGACCGCCAAGCGGATTGAGCTCGCGGACATGGAGACCTTGTGCCGGTACTTTGAGGTGCCGGTGGGCGAACTATTCGAGTTTGTCGACACGCCGACTCCACCTCAAAGCGAACCGGCAGCATGACGCGAAATAACGGAGGAACGCTTGTCTGCAGTTCATGACTTGATCGCCCAAATCAGCGATTGCTTGTGCAGATGGGCTGAAGGCCCCATCTACTGAGCCTGGCGAATGGTTCAACTGACCGTTCGCAGTGGAACGGACCTTGCGGCAAGCGAAGTGCATAGATGTGAAGCAGGCGCACAACGCATCGAAGCCGCCTGCCAGTAGCAGAAGACAGTCACTTCATCTGAGCAGCCAATGCCACTCCCAGTTTTCCCATGGGCTCTCACAGGCAGAATGCTCAGCAGGGAGATCACGTCGGCATGAACAAAAAACTGCTGTCCGAGCGCGACATTTGCACCAAGTTCATCGCGCCAGCCGTTGTCGCGGCGGGCTGGGACATTCAGCGTCAGGTGCGAGAAGAAGTCAGCTTCACCAAGGGGCGCATCATCGTCCGGGGCAAGCTGCACAGCCGGGGCAAATCCCGGCGCGCCGACTTCATCCTCTACCACCAGCCCAACCTGCCCCTGGCCGTGATCGAGGCCAAGGACAACACGCACGCCGTGGGCGACGGCATGCAGCAGGCCCTGGACTATGCCGAGGCCCTCGATGTGCCCTTTGTGTTCTCCAGCAACGGCGACGGCTTTCTGTTGCATGACCGCACAGGCAATGCAGCCCTCACCGAAACCGAACTGACGCTGGACCAGTTCCCCAGCCCGGCCGAACTCTGGCAACGCTATTGCGCCTGGAAAGGTTTCGATGCCGAGGCTAGTCAGAAGGTCGAAGCCCCGTACTTCGACGACGGCACTGGCCGCATGCCGCGCTACTATCAGATGAACGCCATCAATCGCACAGTGGAGGCGGTCGCGCGCGGTCAGAACCGTGTGCTGCTGGTGATGGCCACCGGCACCGGCAAGACCTACACCGCCTTCCAGATCATCTGGCGCCTGTGGAATAGCCGGCAGAAGAAGCGCATCCTGTTCCTGGCCGACCGCAACATCCTCGTTGACCAGACCAAGAACAACGACTTCAAGCCCTTTGGCGCAGCGATGACCAAGATCGCCAAGCGGCAGATCGACACGTCCTACGAGATCTATCTGTCGCTGTACCAGGCGGTGACAGGCGCCGAGGAAGAGAAGAACATCTACAAGCAGTTCTCCCCGGACTTCTTTGACCTCGTGGTGATAGACGAATGCCACCGCGGCAGCGCCGCCGAAGACTCGGCCTGGCGCGAAATCCTCGCCTACTTTTCCAGCGCCACCCACATCGGCCTGACCGCCACGCCCAAGGAGACCAAGGAGGTTTCCAGCATTCACTACTTCGGCGAGCCGGTCTACAGCTACAGCCTCAAGCAGGGCATCGCTGATGGCTTCCTGGCGCCCTACAAGGTCGTGCGCATCGACTTCGACAAAGACCTGCAAGGCTGGCGCCCGCCCGCCGGCATGCTGGACAAGAACGGCCAGCCCATCGAAGACCGCATCTACAACCTCAAGGACATGGACCGGCAGTTGGTGCTGGAGGCCCGTACCCAGCTCGTGGCCGAAAAGGTCACCGCCTTCCTCAAGGCCACCGATCCCTTTCAGAAGACCATCGTCTTCTGCGACGACATCGACCACGCCGAGCGCATGCGCCAGGCCCTGGTGAACCTGAACCCTCAGCGCATTCAGGAGAACCGCAAATACGTGATGCGCATCACCGGCGACGAGCAGGAAGGCAAGGCCGAGCTCGACAATTTCATCAACCCCGAAGAGCGTTACCCCGTCATCGCCTGCACCAGCAAGCTGATGACCACGGGTGTGGATGCGCAGACCTGCAAGCTCGTGGTGCTGGACCAGCACATCAAGTCCATGACCGAGTTCAAGCAGATCATCGGCCGCGGCACCCGCATCAACGAGGACTATGGCAAGTTCTGGTTCACCATCATGGACTTCAAGAAGGCCACCGAGTTGTTTGCCGACCCGGCTTTCGATGGCGACCCGGTGCAGGTCTATGAGCCCAAGGGCAATGAGCCTCCCGTGCCGCCTGACGATGTGCCCGAACAGACCGAGGGCGGCCCCAACGGCGGCGGGGGTAAAGAAACGCCGCCCGATGATGGCGGCGATACGGGTGGCGGCGGCGGTGGTGGCCGCATCAAGTACGTGGTGGGCAACGTTTCGGTCTTCGTGGTGGCCGAGCGCGTGCAATATTACGGCCCGGACGGGAAGCTCATCACCGAATCCCTGCGCGACTACACCCGCAACTGCGTCACCAAGCAATTCGGCTCGCTGGACGCTTTCTTGCGCCGCTGGTCCGACTCCGAGCAGAAGAAGGTCATCATCGAAGAGTTGGCCAATCAGGGGGTGCTCTGGGAGGCCCTGACCGAAGAGGTGGAGGCCAAGCAAGGCAAGCCGCTCGACCCCTTCGACCTAATCTGCCACGTCGCGTTCGATCAGCCGCCGCTATCCCGCAAGGAACGCGCCGACAACGTCAAGAAGCGCAACTACTTTGCCAGGTACCAAGGTGCGGCACGCCAGGTGCTGGAGGCCTTGCTGGACAAATACGCCGACACCGGACTGGAGCCCATCGAGGACATCAAGATTCTTCAGTTGGACCCCTTCAGCCGCATTGGTGCGCCGGTCGAGCTGGTACGCGCTTTTGGAGGCAGGACCGGCTACTTTCGGGCTGTAGCCGCCCTGGAACAGCAACTCTACGGATCATTGAATGTTGGATAGTTTGCAGATAGAAGCCGAGTTGGCTGGGCTTGGCTGGACCTTGGACACTCGCAAAGCCTACGCGCACGGATACAGCCACCCCGGGGTGCCGCAATCGCTGTTCGTGAAGGTTAAGAAACGAGATGGTCAGTTCCAGGCGGTGCACAAGTCGCCCCTGGTGTTGCACCCCAGCCTGCGATCCTTCGCTTCTAGTCTTTCCGAAGCGGGGGGCTTCAAGGTTGAGCTATCTCCCTACTTCAATACCAACTTGAGCGGGTTTCCCAAGGCGCGCAATGCAGGGGCAACTGCGACCCAGTTCGGAATCGATGTTTCTGTAGATGACGCGGCCGCGCTGGATCGGCTATTGGCAGCCCTAGCCAGTCCTGAAGGTGTCTTGGCAGCCGATAGCGAGGTGGACATCGGGAGCGCCGCCCCTGCTCAATGGCCGATTCCCGCAGACATCACCGACGAGGACACGCTCCACTACTTGGAAGCAGATGACTACGCAGGTGCGCTTGTAGAGCTTGAGCCCGATTTGCCTGCAGGCCAGCGTGCCATGCTGATCGGACATGCCCTAGCGCCCATGCAACAGCTCTCCACAGCATCCATCGCGTCACTCGGCGGCTACCGCGGCACACCAGCCGGAAATCTGCAATATGGCCTACTGGCCAGTCGGATCGCCAGGCATTTGGACATTGATCTGCCAGACGGAGCGGACAAGCTGAACACTATTGCAGCACTCAGTGACGATCGCGACGCGCATGGACACCAGCTCTGGCGGCTGCGCGCGCCTGTGTTGCAAGCACTGCGTCAATTGGGGTGGTTGCCTACCGATGTGCCTTTCGACGTTACGTTGCACGCTGCGGCGCAAGCCGAGATCGACTTAGATCCTCAATGTCAAGGGCTGGATGCGACGACACGCTCGGCACTCGTGAACGCTCGCATTGGACAGAGCGATTTCCGTAAGCAAATGATGACCATCTGGCAGGGGCGATGTGCAATCACCGGCTGCGACATTGCCGACGTGCTGGTAGCCTCGCATGCCAAGGCCTGGGCCGAGGCTAGCAACGCTGAGCGACTAGACCCTTTCAACGGTCTTCTGCTGGCAGCCTCCATCGACAAGCTTTTTGACCGAGGGCTCATCAGCTTCGACGTGAATGGCCAGCTGCTTGGAAAGCCCTGGCTCAGCCATGAGCAACTCCAAGTCTTGGGCTTGTCGCCTGGGGCCCGGCTTCGCTTCGTGAAGCCCCAGCACCTGCCCTACCTCGCAGCCCACCGCGCCAAGCATCAATTCCCCGCCTGACTCCGCTTCAGCGGCCCCTCCCCATGTCCATCAGCAGTTCCATCAAATCCATCCAAGACATCATGCGCAAGGATGTCGGCGTCGATGGCGACGCCCAGCGCATCGGCCAACTCGTCTGGCTGCTCTTCCTGAAGATCTTTGACGACCGCGAGCAGGAATGGGAGCTGCTGGACGACAACTACCGCTCGCCGCTGCCCGAGCAGTGCCGCTGGCGCAACTGGGCGGCCAACCCCGAAGGCATCACCGGCGAAGAGCTGAAGAGCTTCATCGACAACGAGCTGTTCCCCGCCCTGCAAAAGCTGGAGAGCTACAGCACCACGCCCGCCGCCTTCGTGGTGCGCGGCGTGTTCGAGGACGCCTACAACTACATGAAGTCCGGCCAGCTGATCCGGCAGGTCATCAACAAGATTCAAGAGGGCGTCGATTTCAACAAGGCCCAGGAGCGCCACGCCTTCGGCGATATGTATGAGCAACTGCTGCGCGACCTGCAAAGCGCGGGCAATGCCGGCGAGTTCTACACACCGCGCCCGGTCACTGAGTTCATGGTCCGCATGGTCGACCCCAAGCTGCAAGAGAAAGTAATGGACCCCGCCTGCGGCACCGGCGGATTTTTGACCTGCACCATCGAGCACAAGCGCAAGCACTACGTCAAAACGCCCGAGGATG
>Ga0208519_100067_pt1 | contig 123399 bp, 93 predicted proteins | sample LakWasM130_HOW14_2_FD_183940 | JGI IMG/M metagenome (GOLD analysis project Ga0208519, IMG submission 183940) | Freshwater sediment methanotrophic microbial communities from Lake Washington under simulated oxygen tension - Sediment Metagenome... | ecosystem: Environmental > Aquatic > Freshwater >... | reverse complement strand
AGCAGGCCAACGCGAGATTTGATTAACTTAGTTTCAGAGTTCATGATCTGACATTTTGGGTTTATTAAATGAAAGTGTCGTTACTTAAATTTAATCCCAATTGTCAGATCAACTCTTAACTTCTACAGCTAATTTCCGGGGTTGCTGCTCAAAATGCAGAAAGGCTACCATCGGTAGCCTTTCCTATCATAAAAATCATACTTCAAATCAGCGTAATCCGCGATCCTATTTAGCTTCCACACTATCATTCAAATCAGCATCAACCAAAATACGTCCGCAGTTTTCACAAACAATGATCTTTTTGTGTAAACGGATCTCGCTCTGACGCTGAGGCGGGATAGAGTTAAAACAACCTCCGCAGGCATCCCTTTCAACAGGCACTACTGCCAAACCGTTGCGGTAGCTTTTACGGATACGGTCGTAGCTGTAAAGCAGGCGGTCGTCAATATGACCACGGGCTTCAGCACTTTGCTTGTTAAAATGTGTTTCTTCTTTTTCAGTATCAGTAATGATCTTCTGCAGTTCGCCTTTCTTGTGGTTCAGTACGCCTTCTTTCACAGCCACCTGTTTTTTGGCAACTTCCAGTACTTTAATTTTTTCAGCCAGTTCTTCGTTGGCGTCGCGGATATGTTTTTCAGACAGCTTTATTTCAAGCTGCTGCATTTCAATTTCTTTGTTGATGGCTTCAAACTCGCGGTTGTTCTTAACGTTCTCACTCTGCTTCTCGTATTTAGAGATCAGGCCTTCGCTTTCTTTGATCGCCGCTTTTTTCTCTTCAATAAACTCAGTGATACCATTGATCTCTTCTTCAACACGTGTCTGGCGGGCTGTTAAACCCTGGATCTCATCTTCCAGGTCGCTTACTTCCATCGGAAGCTCACCTTTCAGGATCTGAATCTCATCCAGCTTGCTGTCAATTTTCTGCAACTTTAAAAGAGACACTAATTTTTCTTCAACGGAGAAATCTTTAACTGCTGCCATAAATGGTTTGTTGTTTGTAATTTGTTGTTTGAAGTTTTGTGGATCGGCTTCTGCCCGTCTGGCATCGCCTGTTGTGTCACTCACTTCAGGGTTCCGTCCTTTCCTCAGCCCAGAAAATAGTTAACCGGGTTGGTTTTTATTTCTGATTTGAGGACGGCAAAGGTAGGGAATTTAGCCTGTAAAATCTCAACCAAAAGCTCAGCCGTAAATTGTTCGCTTTCCCAATGGCCTATGTCTGCCAGCAGTATCCGGCTGTTGGCGTCAAAAAACTCGTGGTATTTAATGTCTGCAGTAACATATGCATCCGCTCCAGCGGCAATGGCTTTTTCCGTTAAAAAGCTGCCTGAACCGCCACAAATAGCCACTTTTTTGAGCTTTTTGCCCAAAAATGGGGTGTGTTTGAGCATTTTTAGCCCAAAAGAGGTCTTCAGCATGTGTAAGAAACCGGTTTCATCCATTTCCTCGGGCAATTCTCCCAGCAATCCGGTTCCAACTAATTGATTATCATTAGCTAAACTTACCAGGTCGTAAGCCACTTCTTCATAGGGGTGGGCTTCAAGTAGGGCTTTCACCACTGGTGCCTGCAAATAGGCGGGCAGTACGACCTCTATTTTTATTTCTTTTTCTTCATGCAGTTTTCCCGGCTCGCCAACAAAGGGATTGGTGTTTTCTGAGCCTTTAAACATGCCGGTTCCTTCCGAGTTAAAGCTAACCTCGCTGTATTCGCCAATATTCCCCGCCCCCGCCCGGTGAAGAGCGGCATGAACAGCATTTGCCTGTGCAACCGGAACAAAAGTGTACAATTTCATCAATTGCCCTGCCATGGGGGCAAGGATCTCGCGGTTAATTAACCCGATCCTGTCGGCAATCTTGTTGTTTACGCCATACATCACATTGTCGAGGTTGGTATGGATTGCGTAAATGGCAATATCGTTTTTAATGGCAGCAATCACTGTTTTCTCTACATAATTTCTGCCGGTGATCTTTTTTAGTCCGCCAAAAATAATAGGGTGGTGGGCCACAATCAGGTTGCAGCCTTTCTGTTTTGCCTCGAGTACTACTTCTTCTGTACTGTCAAGTGTGCAGAGTATGCCGGTGCAGTTCCAGTCCGGACTGCCGGTTAACAAACCGGCATTATCATAAGATTCCTGGAGGCTTAAGGGGGCCTGTGCTTCGAGTATCTTTATAATATCAATGATCTGCATGGTGTTTGAGTTAAGATGGGCAGGAATAAATCAATTAAAAATAATGCAAAACCCTAAACACGAACCCTAAAACTTAAAACCCGGGTTATCTTTGTACAAAGTGAAATGAGTTATTGTACTGATAATCATTATAAGGAATAATGATTTTGGCAAATTATATGTAGGAAAACCGATAAAAAGAAACACATGAAAGGCGGCAATTTTCTTTTTTATAATGGCAGGTTCAGCAAAACCGGCAAGCCGTTGATCTCGCCCGATAACCGTTCTTTCCGTTACGGAGATGGTTTTTTTGAAACCATGAAGATGGTGAATGGAAAGATACAATTGGCAGATCATCATTTTGAACGTTTATTTTCTTCGCTTGAATTATTACAGTTTCAGAAGCCGGATTATTTTACTGCCGACTATCTGAAGGAGCAGGCAGGATTGCTTGCGAAAAAAAATTATCATCATAAACTTGCAAGAATACGCTTAACGGTTTTTAGGGGAGATGGTAGTTTGTATGATGTGAGCAACCATTTTCCGCACCACCTGATACAAACATGGGAGTTATCGCCAGCCAATAATAACCTGAATGAAAACGGATTGATGATTGGCATATTCAGAGACGCTAAAAAAGTGTGCGACCGGTTTTCTGCAGTAAAAAGCAATAATTATCTCTCTTATGTGATGGCTGCATTGTGGGCCAAGCAACAAAAACTGAATGATGCTATTTTATTAAATCCATACGATCGTATTGCTGATGCCACTATTGCAAATGTTTTTATTGTAAAAGATGGTGTGATCAAAACACCGGCTTTAACCGAAGGTGCAGTTAACGGGGTGATGAGAAGACACCTGTTACAATCGTTGAAACAGGAGAATATGCCGGTGGAAGAAACACAGCTAACGGTGGAAGAACTGGAACAGGCTTCCGAAATATTTTTAACCAATTCCATTTACGGAATTAAGTGGGTGAAACAACTGGGAAAGAATAAGTATACCAATCAGCTATCTTCTTTGCTGCATAAGAAAATGGTGCGGACATTAGTATAAAAGTATATAGCCGCAGATTCGCAGATTAAAAAAATCTGCGAATCTGCCTTTGTTGGCAGACAAGTCTATGGCTATAAAAATTAACAGATAAAAATATCAGCCTCATTAATTTTTGCCGAAGCGTTTAATTGCTGATATACCGCAAGCATTTTTTTAACTGCTGTTTGCCCATCTTCTCCCAACTCAAGCGAGTAATTATTTACATACAGATCAATATGCTGGCGCATTACAGCTTCATCCATTTCCCGAGAGTGCCGGCGCACATAATCGGGGATGGAAGGATAATTTGCGAACGCGTATTCAAGACTTTTGCGGATAAGGTAATCTGTTTTTTTCTGTATGCTGTGATCGATCGATCGTTTGATAACGATTCCCCCCAGTGGAATGGGCACTTCAATTGTTTTCTCCCAATAGCTGCCAAGGTCCATTATTTTGATCAGGCCTTTGTGCAGGTAGGTAAAACGGTTTTCATGAATAATAACGCCGGCATCAACTTTGCCACTTAAAACCGCTTCTTCAATTTCATGGAATACCATGAATTGTTTATTCTTCGCATTGGGAAATGCGAGTGAGAAAAGCATGTGTGCGGTTGTGTTCTCACCAGGTATGGCAATGCTCATTTCTTCAACCGGGATGGCGGGATGATGATCTTTGGAAGGTTTGGTAATCAATAACGGCCCCACGCCTTTACCCAATGCACCACCACTGTTTAATACAATATACTTGTCAAGCACCAATGGCAGCACGCCATAGCTGATCTTTGAAATATCCAGCTTTCCTGCTTTGGCCCATTGGTTCAGGGTTTGCACATCTTCCAATACTGCTTCAAACTTTAATCCTTCGGTGTCAATTTTATGATTCACCAAAGCATCAAAGATGAAAGTATCGTTGGGGCAGGGAGAGAAACCGAGGGTCATGATTAATGAGTGAATGTGTGAATGATTGAATGTTGGATGCAGGTAATTGTCCTTACTTTATCTTATACAGTTTGTCAATATACTTTAATAAAACCTGGTTTAGGTTATCGATGGCTTCTTTCATTTTCCAGTTGGCTTTATTTCTTTCGCCAATATAGTTTGAAACAGCCCTGATCTGTACAAAAGGAATATTGGCCTGTCGGCAAACATAATGCAGGGCCGCGCCTTCCATACTTTCTGTTACAGGATTATATTTTTTAATTAACTGCTGAATTCTTTCGGTATTGGTAGACACTTCATTAACAGTAATGCTGTTTACTTCCGGCAGTTTCAGCAGGTTAAATTTGGTAAGCCAGGGGTTGGGCAGTTTTCTTCTTTCAAAAGGAGGGTAGCTGCTTTTCTCAAGTTTAAGGTCAAACACATCTTTCCATTTTCCGTCTTCTTCCACGCCAAGATCGCCAACCGTTTCTTCGTTTACGATGATTACTTTACCTAATGGCACTGTAGTGTCAAAACTACCGGCAATACCTGCCTGGATAATAAGGTCAGGTTTTTCATCAAGCACTAATTTGGTAAGCGAAACGGCCGTTGCCAGCATACCCACACCGGTTTGATGAAACTGTACCTTGAAGCGTTGGCTATCGCTTGTATACAGGTTGTTCATCTCAAGAAAGGCTGGCATCCATTCTGTTACGGTGGCAGCGGTGATAATAACTCGCATAGGGCAAAGGTGGGTAAAAAGTCTGAGAAGTCCGAAAGTCGGGAAAGTCCGGAAGTCGGAAAGTTAAGGGCTGTATTTGTTTGTCTGCTTAACCCGCGCCTTGGCGCCTTAGCGTGCAATTTTTCTCGCCAAGGCGCCAAGGCACGGTTGATTGAAGGGTTCTACGAATGTTTTACACTAATACACTTTCCGACTTTCGGACTTTCCCGACTTTCGGACTTTTCTGACTTCCCTCCCCAATTATTACCTTTGCAAAAATTTTGAGGCGAATGGTGCACTTAACAAGGTTAGAACATTTTAATGCTGCTCATAAACTATACAACCCGAAATGGAGCAGGGAGCAGAATGAGGCAGTCTTTGGCGTATGTGCCAATGAGAACTGGCATGGGCATAATTATGACCTGTATGTGACCATTAAGGGCAACCCGGACCCCGATACCGGATTTTTATATGATGTGAAAAAACTTAGCCTGCTGATCAAAGAACATGTGATCGACCAGCTTGATCATAAGAACCTGAACCTGGATGTGCCTTTTATGAAAGATACCATGTGCAGTACTGAGAACCTTGCCATCGCCATCTGGAATCAACTGGCGCCGCATTTGCCTGCTGAGGTAAAGCTGCATTCCATTAAATTGTATGAAACACGGAGAATATTTGTAGAGTATTTTGGTGAGTAATTCCTATTACTGATTTTTGAGATAAAATTTGTTTTTGGTAGCAATACACCCGAGCTATTGCCTGGATGGCTTTATTTTACAAAAGAAAAACAAGGCCTATTCCTATCCTGAGTATCTTTAGGTTGGCGATGCAGGAAAAGGTTCAGGCTCAGTTATCAATTTAATGGCTCTCTGTAATGCCAGGCCACTTGATCAGCACACTTCTGAAACAGTGCCAGGCAGTTGATAATCGGACCACTTGTGGAATAAATGATTCAGTTAAGAGATTATCGGGTTAAGCAGTTTAAGTTTGTATGGGTTACCTGAACAGCAGGCAACGATAGAATTGCATTGAACGTATAAGGCCTCACCATCATTACACTATTGATACCATGAGTAATAAAGTAGCTGTTTTCAGAAAAGAACATTTTAATGCGGCCCATAGACTGCATAATCCTGCGTGGACTGAAGAGCAGAATGATAAAATATTCGGGCTATGTAATAACCCAAATTACCATGGACACAATTATGATCTTGTTGTAAAAGTTATTGGAGAGCCCGATCCGGTTACAGGTTACGTGATAGACCTTAAAATACTGAGTGAACTGGTGAGGGATGAAGTATTAGCCCGGTTTGATCATAAGAACCTGAATCTTGATACGGTTGAGTTTGCATCGTTAAACCCGACTGCAGAAAATATTGCTGTTGTGATCTATAACCTGCTTCGGCCTAAGCTTGATACAAAGCTTGATCTTAGCATCCGGTTGTATGAAACGGAAAGGAATTTTGTCGAATATCCGGCCTGATTAAAAAACTGAAAAAAATATAAAATGGCTTATTCAAAAATTGAGAAGTATGATGAGGAAGCAACTTCGGGACTGATCAAAAGTTATCATGATGTGCTAACGTCGCTGGGAGAGGACCCGGAAAGAGAAGGTCTGCAAAAAACACCCGAACGCGTGGCCAAGGCGATGCAATACCTTACGCAGGGCTACTCTATGGATGCGAAAGCGATCATCAACTCTGCAAGATTTAAAGAAGAAGTGAGTGAGATGATCATTGTAAAGGATATAGAACTGTATTCTATGTGCGAGCACCATATGCTGCCATTTTTTGGCAAAGCGCATATTGCTTATATACCCAATGGCTGGATAACCGGCCTGAGCAAACTGGCAAGGGTGGTGGATGTATACTCGCGCAGGCTGCAGGTTCAGGAAAGGCTGACCACTCAGATACTGGAAGCCATCAAAGAATCGTTGAACCCCGTGGGGGTGGCGGTAGTAATTGAGGCAAAACATCTGTGTATGATGATGCGGGGGGTACAGAAACAGAATTCTATCACCACCACTTCTGCTTTTGATGGCGAGTTCTTAAAAAATACAACGAGGAGCGAGTTCCTGAAATTGATCAGTAAAGACTTAGGTTAAGCAACTGAAATAACCGGGCATTTACCCGATTCCCGTTAATTAGACCTTTTTTGTGGCCACACCGGTAAAGTGTGGCCATTTTTATGCCCCCACAGCCTGTTTGATTATTTTCCCGGCTATTGATAAAACGTTGAATATGTTGTAAATTGTATGAGTAAAATCCCCCATTATGAAAAAGCAAAGCACGGCTCTTCTAACAGCAATGTTTCTGTTGATCTCTTTTTCTTTTTCGCTTAAAGCCCAAGACTATACATACTATAATAATCTTGCCAAGAAAGAGTATGAAAACAAAAATTATTATAATGCAATTGACTACGCTACCCGCTCATTAAACGCATCACTAAATGGGGAAGCTTATTGGTGGCGCGGAATGGCGAGGTATTTCCTGAACAATTATTCAGATGCTGCTTCCGATTTCAGCAGTGCTATTTCTTATTATTCTTCAGATCGTACCTCATTAGGGAAACTGTATTCCTGGAGGGGCGATTGCAGGTTTGCACAAAAACTGAATGATGAAGCCATCAGCGATTACGAATTGTCTTTGTCGTACGGTTCCGAAAACAAGATGCATTTGTACTGGAACCAGGCCGCAGCTTATTATAACAAGGGCGATTTTAAAAAATCGGAAGAACTCTATACTTCTGCTTTTAACGCAGCAACAAAAACGGAAGATCTTGCAGTATTGATCAAATACCGCGGCGATGCCCGGGGTGCATTATATAAATATGACGAAGCCATTGCCGATTTTTCGAAAGCCATTGAATACGACCCCCGTTTTGTGCGGGCCTATTGGCAAAGGGGATATTACAGGGCGAAAAAATCACTATATGAATTGGCTATTGGTGATTATACCGCTGCCATCAAACTGGTAGACCCCAACAATTCGAGTACTACAAAAGATTTGTCGATACTGTATAATAACAGGGGGCTTCACCACTACACCCTGAATCATTATACAGAGTCTTTGTCTGATTTGACCGAGTCGCTTAAATTAAATCCCAACTACGATTACGGCAACTGGAATATGGGGCGTACCCTTGCTGCCTTGCATAGATATAAAGAAGCGACTACTTATTATTTAATGGCCGCTTCATTGATGGAAAAAGATATAGACCGTGCCTCCTGCTATAATGATTTGTATTGGGCCGACAGGGCGCAACTTGATTATGGGCAGGCCCTTACACACATTAGTGAAGCCATCAGGCTAAACCCTGATTACCGGGGGTATCAATGGAACCGTGCATATCTATATTTGATAAGAAAGGAATATGCAAGTGCCTTGGCCGAGTATGATAAGGTGATACCACGGTATAGTGAGGATTCCATTAGCCTTGGAAGTATTTACGGTGAAAGTGCCCGGTTGAAAAATAAAACGAAAGATTATGGGGGCGCATTGAAAGATTTTCAAAAAGCTGCCCAGCTCAGACCATTTTCATACCGTGCTTTTTATGATCTTGGCCGGCATTATAAAGAAATAATGAAGCAGAATGAGCTGGCTGCTATTAATCTGCAAAAAGCAGCCGATTTATCTGCTATTTTAGATACAACATCGAGTTATGCCTATGCTAAAGCTGTGAAAGGAGACCGGCAGGAGGCAGTGCGGGTAATTGAGAAGCTGATCAAACAGGAAAATACCAATGCCGATGATTTAAAATGGGAATTGTATAATGCTGCCTGCATACATGCTTTAACAGCTAACCCCACAAAAGCTTTGCAATATTTAGAGCAATCGCTGATTGCAGGGTATGATAATTTTGACCACATGTATAACGACGAAGACCTTGACTCGTTACGTCAATTGCCGGCGTTCAAAGCCTTGCTCGTCAAATACAAAGTGCCTGTGCCTAAATTCTGATTTTGTACTGGGGTATCTGTATTAACCCGTTGGCGGTCTTGTTCGAAATTTAGCTGGCAAGACATGGTTTTGAACATTTAACCGCGAAGACGCCAGGTCGCAATGGTGCGCAAGGATTTTTTAGTAGTTCCTCCTTGCGTTCCCTGGCGACCTGGCGTCTTTGCGGTTAAACCAGTAGCTATAAAGCGTTAAAAAGCACAAAATCAGTAAAGGCCATTTTTTACCAACCCATTCAAGAGTAAAATACGGGGTTTTTTCCGGTAAGGCGATGGATGGATTGGTGTACTTTGAGGGGTACTTGAAAAACGCAAGACAACTGCGTATAGCTGCTATGTTTGGCTGGCTTTACGTATTTTTTTAGAGAGTGGTTGTGTATATTTAAGTGTTAGTGCAACTTAATTTCATCAAGCATCATGAGTGAAACATTTGTCATACTACCTACTGGAGAATTCGAAATCACTTATCTAAAAGAATCTTTTTGGGACTTGAAAATCATCCGATTTGAATATCAAGATTATAAACCTCGCCCTGCTTTAATAGATAAATCCGGCGGCGTTTCTCGCCCATATGTTGGACAAAAGTTTGACCCAAAATATATTGATTTAATACAAGACGGTTGGACTCATGATCATTGTGAAATATGTCATACTAAAATCAGTGCTGATGAAAATGACAAAAGTTTTACCTCTGGTTACTTTAATGATGGTATTTGGGTTTGTATAAGGTGCTATGAATTAATTATATCCGCAGATGACATAGAACGAAGACTTGCAGAGTTATCTAAAGTCGAAAAGTAAAGCTGCAGCTAACATAGGCTTTCAGCAATTGGGGGCGACCCAACACGTCTTTCATCTGCAACAAATATTCAGGCTGTATATCCAGCGTGACCCAACTCGGCTGGTCTGCAGAATATATCATCGGCTTTTGTATCTTTAGTTCAGCGGCAGTTAGCCAGGGGCGATGGATGAGCACACCCCAAGTGCTTTAAGCCCTACCCGTAGTATCTCATAAAAAGAAAATTTAACCAACAAAATGCCTGAACAACAAAATGTAGAATATAAACAGAGTTGGCATGATGATTACCTGAAATGGGTTTGTGGATTTGCCAATGCGCAAGGTGGTGTAATATTTATTGGAAAAGATGATAATGGAAAAGTAGCTGGCATTAATGATTACAAAAGACTGATGGATGAAATACCCAACAAAGTGAAAGACCTCATGGGAATTTTAGTTGATGTAAACCTTCATGAAGAAAAAGGTTTGTACTTTCTTGAAATAATTACGCAGCCCTATGCCGTGCCTATTTCTTTGCGTGGCAGGTATTATTATCGCAGCGGCAGTACCAAACAGGAATTGATTGGTGGAGCACTCACCGATTATTTGCTTCGCAAAAGCGGTAAGACATGGGATGAGGTTAGCGAACCCACAGCTACACTTGACGATATTGACGATGTTAGTTTAAAATCATACATGGCAGCATCCCTTCATGCAGGCAGAATTGCAGATGTGGAAGGATTAAGTAAAGCAGATTTAATTGCCAAACTTCGTTTGATAGATGATAACGGAAACATTAAAAGAGCAGCCATTGTTTTATTTGGAAAGAACCCGGCAAAGTTTTTCAATAATTGTGTTGTAAAAATTGGGCGCTTTGGAAAAGACAGCAGCGACATTAGATTCCAGGAGACAGTAGAAGGCAATATTGTTTATTTACTGAAAGAAGTATTGGAACAATTAAACCGAAAATTTTTTACCCGTGCTATTTCATTTGAGGGAATGCATAGGATTGAGAAAGGCGAATATCCTATTGCAGCACTTCGTGAAATGTTGCTCAATGCTCTGGTGCATAGAAATTATTTAGGTTCATCAGTAGTGCAGATGCGTATGTTCGACAATCACTTTAATATCTGGAACGAAGGCGAATTACCTGCTGGTATTAGTTTGGATTCACTCAAACGGCAACACCCATCACGGCCAAGAAATTTATTGATAGCCGAAGTATGTTTCAAAGCAGGGTACATTGATGCATGGGGAAGTGGTACATTGAAGATTATCAGCACCTGCAAAGAAGCAGGATTGCCCAACCCTGAAATTATTGAGCAGGACGGTGGCATATTGGTGACTTTGTTTAAAAACAAATATAGTGCTGAGCAGCTTAAAAAAATGAACCTAAATGGAAGGCAGTTAGGGGCCGTTCTTTATTTACTTGAAAAAGGTAGTATAACCAATACAGAATACCAGGAGATAAATGGTATATCAAGGCAAACCGCAACCCGTGACTTAAAAGAGCTTGTTGAAAAATTTAAAATATTCCGTCGGGAAGGAATTACCGGATCTGGAACCAGCTATATTTTGAACGACTCATAAACGACTCAAACGACTCACGAAGGACTCAGAATTGCCTCAATATATAGACCGCTTAGATAGCGAAAAGAAATATGGATGAAAATTTCCCCAATCAAATTGAACTCTTCAAATCTGTTTTCAAAGACAGAGAAGATGTATTTGCAGTTCGTTGGCAGAAAGGAAATAAAAGCGGTTATACGCCTGCATATTTTTATGACCCTTATATGTATCGGGCTGAAATCTTTTCAAGAATATTTCAGGATGCTGTAAAATGCATTTGGGAAAGAATAACATCTCAGAAACTCATTTAAACAAAAGCTCTCTTTGGCAAATTAACTCCGCCAACGGGTTGTATTAAATTGATTATGACTATTTTCGTGAAAATTAATAAGTGATGAAACACGCCTATGTATTTCCCGGCCAGGGCTCTCAGTTTAGCGGGATGGGAAAGAATTTATACGAGAACAATCCTGTTGCCAAAGAACTTTTTGAGAAAGCAAATGATATACTCGGTTTCCGCATCAGCGATGTTATGTTTGGTGGTACAGATGAAGAGCTGAAACAAACCAATATTACACAGCCTGCTGTATTTATTCATTCTGTTATTGCTTTTAAAACACTGGATAATGTTAAGCCCGATATGGTAGCCGGCCATTCGCTTGGCGAGTTCTCTGCATTGGTAGCCAACGGGGTGCTGCGTTTTGAAGATGCTTTGCGCTTAGTAAGCATCCGTGCAAAAGCCATGCAGAAAGCCTGCGAGATGCAGCCTTCTACTATGGCTGCAGTACTGGCATTGGCTGATGAAAAAGTAGAAGAGATCTGTGCCGCAGTATCTGCCGAAACAGGAGAAGTGGTTGTAGCGGCCAATTATAATTGCCCCGGACAGTTAGTGATCAGCGGTTCTGTAAAAGGTATTGAAATAGCCTGCGAGAGAATGAAAGCCGCAGGAGCCAAGCGTGCCCTTGTGTTACCCGTTGGCGGCGCTTTCCATTCGCCATTGATGGCCCCGGCCAAAGAAGAACTGGCTGCGGCTATTGAAGCTACCATTTTTAATGCTGCTGCATGCCCTGTTTACCAGAATGTAGTTGCCCGTGCCGTAGCTGATCCCGCAGAAATTAAAAAGAACCTTATTGAACAATTAACCGGCGCTGTTCGCTGGACACAAAGTGTACAGGCCATGGCAGCCGATGGCGCCACACAGTTCACAGAATGCGGCCCAGGTAAGGTTTTACAGGGGTTGGTACAGAAAGTGTTTAAAGAGGCAGTGGTTGCGGGGGTTAATTAATTAACGGATTACGAATTAGCGGACTAGCGGATTGAAAAAAAATCCGCTAATCCGCAATCCGCTAATCCGCCAATTCTAATCAAAATCAAGCGTGCCGTTTATCCATTCCGGGTCTAAAGTAGCATTGTACTTTCTGTAAAAGTTGAGTGCGGGTTCATTCCACTCAAGTACCTGCCAGGCCATTCTTTTAAATCCTTTTTCTTTGGCTTCTTCAATAATGCGGTCGAACAGCAGTTTGCCTGCGCCATGGCCGCGTAGTTTTTCGGTTACTAAAAAATCTTCCAGGAATAAGCACTGTCCTTTCCATGTGCTGTAGCGGATATAATAAAGTGCCATGCCCTCCACACACCCATTTATTTCGGCCACAAATGCCCACCACACGGGTTTTTCACCAAAACCACTTTCTTCAAAATGTTCCAGTGTAACGGTTACCTCATCCGGCGCTTTTTCATAATTGGCTAATTCCTGTATCAACTCCAGTAAACGTGCGCAGTCTTCCCGCCTCGCCCGCCTGATCAATATTTCCATATTCTATTTTTACTTTTAAAAAATCACTCATTCTATCATTCTATCAGTCACTCATTCTATCATTGTCTCATCGTCTCGCTCCCGCACCTTTCACAAACCTCCCCGGCCTGGCATTGGTATGCTCTCCATCTTTCAGTACCTGTGTTCCATTCACAAAAACATGGATCATGCCGGTTGAGTATTGGTGCGGTTTTTCATAGGTTGCATGGTCTTCCACTTTAGCGGGGTCGAATACCAGAATATCTGCATAATTGCCCACTTTTAATTCGCCTCTTTTTTGGATGTGTAAATTGGTGGCCGCAAGTTTAGACAATTTCTGAACAGCTTTTTCCAGGGGAATTACTTTTTCATCCCTGCTGTAATGGCCGATCACTCTTGTAAAATTTCCATAGGCGCGTGGATGCGAACTTTGTTTGAGAAACTTTCCTTCAGGCGCCATGGAGGCTGCATCGGATCCAAAACTTACCCAGGGAAGTGCGAGTTGTTTTTTTACATTTTCTTCACTCATTAAAAAATAAGCTACTTCTATGCGGCTGCTGTCTTGTATGATCAAATCAATGGCCGCATCTTCGGGTGTGGTATTTCTTAGTTTGGCTACCTCAGCTAAAGTTTTACCGGCATATTTAAAGAGAGAATCTCTTCTGAATCCTAATAACAGAACTTTATCTGCAGAGCCAGCACCATAATATAAATTTTCCCAGTCGGTTGCATTTGTCTTCATGGCTTTTTTCATTCCAGCACGGATAAAGGGATCATGCAGGCGTTCCCATAATTTGCCAAAACCACCATCCTGTAATGATGGGGGAAATGCAGCAGTCATACCAGTTGCACCCGCAGTGTAGGTGTACATATTGGCAGCTATATCTATCCCTTCTTTTCTTGCCCTTTCCACCCTGCGTATCACGCTGTCCATCTTGCCCCAGTTACTGATGCCGGCGGCTTTCAGGTGGTAGATCTCTCCATGCACCTTAGCTTCTTTTGCAATGGTGATGAGTTCTTCCACTGCCTCATTCAGCTTATTGCCCTCACTGCGCATGTGCGAGATATAGCCACCGCCGTATGGCGCTGCAGCTTTGCATAATTCGATAAGCTCATTTGTTTTTGCAAAGAAAGCAGGGGGATAGATCAGTGAAGTACCTACGCCCAGGGCACCTTCTTCCATGGCCTGTTTTACCAATGTTTTCATGTAATCAAGTTCCGCAGGCGATGGGTCGCGGTTGTCTTCGCCAATAACATTTGTTCGGATAGTAGTGGCGCCAACAAACGATGCAATATTGCAACTGATGCCTCTTTTCTCCATTGATTGCATATACTCGCCCAGTGTATTCCAGTCAACCTTGAATTTGAACAGGGGCTGGTCGTCCTGCATATCTTTTTTCATTTTTGCATTCAGTGGCCCCATGCTTTCTCCTTCACCAAATACTTCCAGTGTAACACCTTCTCTTATCTCGCCCTGTGATCTTCCGTCTTCTATCAATGAAACCGGAGACCAGCTCAGCATATTAATAAATCCGGGTGTTACTGCCATTCCTTTTGCGTCTACCTCATTTTTTGCAGATGCTTTAGAGAGGTCGCCGATAAAAGCGATCGTATCATTCTTAACACCGATATCAGCTTTAAAAGCTGCGCCACCATTGCCGTCATAAACAAGCCCATTGCGGATAATGGTATCGTAGTTTTTAGTATTGCATGATACCAATGCACAATAAATGATCAGCAGAATGGATAGGGTTCTCATATTGTTAATTTGATGGGATACTAATTTAACCTGTTGGCTGAGTTATTCAAAATTTAACCGGCAAGATCTCTTTTTGAAATATTTAACCGCAAAGCCGCAAGGTCGCAATGGTACGCAAGGATATTCTTAACAGCCCACCTCGCGATCCCTGGCGGCCTTGCGTCTTTGCGGTTAAAAAATTAACTCTACCAACGGGTTAAGCTATTTTTTCTTCGCTTTAAAATTACCATTCGGCTGCATGAATGTAAGACTGGTAGATTCGCCTTTGCCGTTGACCTCAAACAGCACCGAGTAACTGCTCAGCATTTTGAAAGAAAATTTATGTTTATCAACTGCTACCAGTTCATAATCGGGCTGGCCCGGTACTACTACGTACAAAGTTTTTTCGTTTTTGATATACACTTTGGCAATCATGCCCGCCAATTCATATTCACCAACATATTTCTGTAATTCTTCTTTGGTGATCTCTTTTGGTTTGGGTGTTTTGCTGAATTTTAAAGGGGGCAATGTGGGCTCAATTGCCATATTTACTGCATTGATATCGCCTGCTTCATTCATCTGAAACTGTAAACGAAGAGGGCTTTTCTCGGTAGTATCAATTCCTTCTGCCGGGTCTTTTCCGTAGGGTTCAAAAATATCGTAATGATAATGCTTCAACCATAAAATGTCTTTCCCCAATTTTGCAAACAAAGAATCTCTTGCAACCATTACCTCGAATGTTCCATAGCCGGGGTGATTGAAAAGCCCTTCATAATCTTTTAAGGGATGTGAAGGTTTGGTATCAGTTTTACGGCTGCTGGTTTTAGATTTTTCAGCTTCTTTCGCGGTAGCTTTTGCTTTCTCGGAAGCTTTTTTCAGGTCAGAATTCCAATCGAAATATGGCAGTTTCAGTATTCTGTCGGCGATCAGGTTTCTTACAACAGAAGGTATCGCAGAGCCATTCTGATTGGATAATACAACAATACCTACACTGTCGCTCGGGAAGAAGCAGGTGTTTGCAGAAAAGCCGTCGATATTGCCGCCATGTTCAACGCGGTAATGACCTTTATAAGATGAGATCATCCAGCCAAAACCATAATTGGCAAGATAAACTTCAGGTTTTTCTTTGGTGGGTATTGCAGCACCCATTACCATCTGCGAACTCATCGCTTCTGTTACATAAGATGCAGGCAACACTTCTTTGCCATTGAATTTTCCGCCATGTATCCACGCATTAACCCAGTTGGCCATTTCTGTTACACTGCTGTTAATACTGCCTGCAGGGCCCATGGCATCTATATTATAGTAATCTAATTTTTTGATGATGCTGTCTTTCTTCAATCCATAACCCAGTGCGGCATCATCACTTTTCTCCATGTCTTTGATGGAAAAATTGGAACGGGTCATGCCAAGTGGTTTGAGAATATTCTCCCGGATATTATCTTCCCATTTTCTGCCGGTGATCTTTTCTGCTATCATGCCCTGCAGCAGGAACATGAAATTGTTATACTGCCATTTTTCGCGAACGCCAAAACTGGGTTCCATGTATTGTATCCTTTTCAAAAGGCTATCCCTCGAGCCGGATGGGAAAGCATACCACGAATAGTCGTGTCTTGGCAATCCTGTACGGTGACTCATCAGATCGCGAACGATGATGGTATTATTCATCGCGTCGTTATAAAATTTCAGGTCGGGTAAATAGTTGCGAACGGGTTTGTCGTATTCAAGTTTTCCATCTTTCTGTAACAAGCCGATCATGGAAGAGGTGAACGCTTTGGTACAACTGCCGATGGCAAACAATGTATTAGGAGTTACAGGGATCTTTTTTTCATTATCCTTAAAGCCAAAGCCTTTGGCATACACAATTTTGTCTTTTTCTACAACTGCCACTGCAAAGCCCGCTGCGTGCCAGTCTTTCAACACTCTTTCAAATGCAGTATCCAATCCTGCAAAACGGTCTGTTTCAGGCGTTGATTTAGATTTCTTTTGACCGATGGATAAAAAAGAGACGGCCATTAAAATAATGACAACGATAAGTTTTCTCATGGTAATAGATTTTGGTATGAAAAAGCCCGTTAAATGTACTCACTTAACGGGCCAAAAACAATTAAGAATGATGAATGTTTCAGGCGTGTTTCAAAGCCTGATCAAGGTCTGTAAGGATGTCGGCAATGTTTTCTATTCCCACACTCATCCTGATCAATCCGTCTGTAATGCCGTATTTGATCCGGTCTTCCCTGTTCAACCCTGCATGGCTCATGCTAGCGGGGTGTGATACCAATGTATCTACTGTGCCCAAAGAAACTGCCCTTACGCACATTTGAAGTGCATCAATAAACCGTTTGCCTGCTTCCAGTCCGCCTTTCAGGTCGTAGCTCATTAAAGCGCCGGGGTGCCGCATCTGTTTCATGGATACTGCATAGTCGGGGTGAGAACTCAATCCATTATAATTAACGTGCGCAATAGCAGGATGGCTGGCAAGGAATTCGGCTACTTCCATTGCATTGTGGCAATGCCGTTCCATGCGCAGTTCCAGTGTTTTCATTCCCTGTGTTAACAGAAATGCATCAAACGGGTTGCTGTTGCCGCCAAGCAGTACATGCCATTTCCAGATGCCTGTGCGCATCAGCTCCAGGTCTTTGCCTAATAATACGCCTCCGATGGCTGTACCATGGCCATTTAAAAATTTGGTGGTTGAATGAAATACAAAATCTACTCCGTATTTAAATGGTTGTTGCAGGTAAGGTGTGGCAAAAGTGTTATCAACAGAAACGAGAATATTTTTTTGTTTGGCCAGCAAAGTCACCGCTTCAATATCAACGCACATAATGGTTGGATTGGCAGGTGTTTCTATATGAACTAATTTGATGGTAGGATCATTTTTAAGCGCCTCTTCCACAAGGTTCAGGTCACGCATATCAATGATTGTTGTTTTAATACCTGTATGCGCTAATACTTTCAGCATCAATTCATGTGTGCCGCCATATAATGAGAAGTGGGTGAGGATGGTGTCTCCTGCTTTTAAGGTGCCAAGAAAAAGTGTGGCCATAGCAGCCTGCCCGCTGGCATGCAATAATGCTTTCAGTTTAAGCGGTTGCCCGTCATCGCCGGTAATACTGAATGCTTCCAGCGCTGCAATGGTTTCTTCTGCAGTGGTAAATGTTGGGTTGCCCCAGCGACTGTAAATTTTTGTTTTATCGCTTCCCGCAAAACGGTCGGAGCCCTGTTGAGCCGTATCAAAAGTAAAAGTTGACGAAGCATAGATAGGGGTAAGATGTGCAAAGTCTGCATTATCATGCCCTGAAGCATGTATCGCAACAGAACTGATCCCCGTTGGTGTAAAAGTTTTATTCATTATTATGGATTGATATTATTTTTAATAACCAGATTTTTTAACAGCCTGTATTAAGCAGGTTTCATCAAAAGTAACATTAAACATGAAGCAATTATTAACCTCTTACGCCCAATATGAGTATTGGGCCAACGAAAAAATACTGAATGTTGTTCTAGGGTTAACTGAGGCGCAACAGAAGCAACAGATCAGCAGCAGTTTCCCGTCTATTCATAAAACCTGCTCACATGTATGGGATGCCTCCCGCGTTTGGTGGCAACGGTTACAACATGAATTGCCGGTTATGGGGCCAACTGTTGACGCAAACTATCCTGTTGCAGAGGTTGCAGATAGTATTCTGAAACAGAACAGGAAATGGATAGATTGGCTGGCAGATGCTTCTGACGCAGCTATTGAGCAGGAACTGTCTTATACCAATTTAAAAGGAGAACCTTATCGGCAGCCGGTGAAAGATATTTTACTGCATTTGTTTAATCATGGAACTTATCATCGCGGCCAGTTGGTTACCATGTTGCGTCAGGTGGGTGTGGAGCAGATTCCGCAAACGGATTATATTGTGTATAGCAGGCTGTAACCAACCCCGACTATTTTTATGTTACGTTTAGTCTGCGGCTAATTTGTGAGTGGTGAGTAGTGAGTGGTCAGTGGTGAGTAGTGAGTAGATACTGATAGCCAATTGGCTTACTCACTACTGACCACTCACCACTCACGATTAACATAGCAAGACTATTGTTATGTTAATCGCAAGCTTCTTAAATTGGTGTTACAGGTTAGTAAGACCATTTAACCCATGTAGCGCCCCAGGTAAACCCGCCGCCAAAAGCAGCTAATACAATATTGTCTCCTTTTTTCAATTGCTTCTCCCATTCCCACAAACACAATGGAATAGTTGCTGCGGTTGTGTTTCCGTATTTTTGGATATTGATCATCACTTTGTCTTTGGATAATCCCATACGGTTGGCTGTGGCATCAATAATACGCAGGTTGGCCTGGTGCGGCACCAGCCATGCAATATCTTCACCGGTAAGGTTATTGCGCTCCATTAATTCGGCACTTACATCGGCCATGCCTTTTACGGCAAATTTGAAAACAGGTTGTCCCTCCTGGTAGGCAAAATGTTCTTTGGCCAGTACGGTTTCTACTGTAGCGGGCTTCACAGATCCACCGGCTTTCATGTGCAGGTATTGGCGTCCGCTGCCATCGGTTCTTAAAATACTATCTAATATGCCGGTTTCATCAGTTGAAGGTTCTAATAAAACCGCACCGGCACCATCACCAAAAATAATACAGGTGGCACGGTCGGTATAATCAACAATGGCGCTCATTTTATCTACCCCAACAACAACAACTTTTTTGTAACGGCCACTTTCAATGTACATGGCGCCGGTACTTAAGGCAAATAAGAACCCGCTACAGGCGGCGCTCATATCATATCCCCATGCATTGGTGGCGCCGATCTTATCACAAATAATATTAGCAGTTGCAGGGAACACCATATCAGGCGTTACAGTGGCGCAGATGAGACAGTCAATCTCGCTTGCATCCATATTTTTCTTGCGAAGCAGTTCCTGAACGGCAGGTACCGCCATATCACTACTTCCTTTTCCGGGCTCTTTTAAAATTCTTCTTTCTTCAATTCCTGTTCTGGTACGGATCCATTCATCGTTGGTATCCACCATTTTTTCGAGGTCAAAATTGGTTAATTTGGTATCAGGTACATAGCCCCCAACTCCGGTAATAGCTGCTCTAATTTTGCTCATATCTGTTTCTAAATTGCCGCAAATATCCATAAGATTTGTTTAAATGGTACAATGACGGTGGTGCAATTAACGTTTTGGCTGTTAAATGACATTGATTTTCAAGGAGAAACACATTAAATGAGTGCCAGAATGACCTGTTTTCCTGGGTAGAACAACTATCATTTCCGGTATGTTCCGCTAATTTGGGCAGATGCCAATAAAGTTGCCATATGCAAAGCTTTTTTAACATATTTTTGAAAAAGGTATGATCGCTTTTGTAAGAGGACATTTTGCTGTAAAAACCCCGGCCCGTGTGGTGGTGGATGTGAATGGTGTAGGGTACGACCTGCAGATCAGTTTAAATACGTATTCTGCTATCAGCAATAAAGACAGCGGGCAGCTATTTACTTATCTCCACATTACCGAAAATGCACAAACCCTGTTTGGTTTTGCTGAATTGGCAGAGAAAGAAATATTTCTTCAACTGATCAGTGTTTCGGGCGTGGGTGCAGCAACGGCAAGGATGATGTTGTCAGGTATGCGGCCCGATGAGATTGCCAGGGCCATTGTTCAGGGCAACACCCGGCAATTAGAAAGTATCAAAGGAATAGGAAAAAAATCGGCCGAACGCCTGATTGTGGAGTTGAGAGACAAGTTGAGCAAACAATCGCTGGAAGCATCATTTACCATAGCCGGCGCTCCAACTGTTGATTCGGATGCAGTTAATGCACTGATTGCATTAGGTATTTCGAGGCCAATGGCTGAGCAGGCGGTTAAAAAAACAATGGCGTCTGTTACCGGTCAGGCATCATTGGAGGAAATTATTAAACAGGCACTTAAAAATTTATAGACTATCGTTCCATTTCTACTTAACTAATCTTTGTTTATTATCGTATCTATCTCTACTTAACCAAGCGTAACTGTTTGAAGTCTATTCGCCATTTTATTAGTATCAGTTTTCTGCTGCTGTTTGCTTTGCAGGCCACAGCGCAACAGAAAGATTCTTCCCTGCGCTACCCTATCAGCGACAGGAGGGGGGATCCTTTGTCTACCCAGAGTAAGAACCCATTCGATATCCGTGATAACTCACTCATTAAACGGGATATTCAATATGATCCCAAAACAAAACAATACTATGTGATTGAGAAGATAGGCGGCAAATTTTATCGTGTGCCAACAACGCTGTCTTTTGATGAGTTCTGGAAACTGGAAGCACATAAAGCGGAATCTGATTATTTCAAAAAAAGAGCAGATGCTTTAACTACATTAAACCTGAAATCGCCCCGTCCCAAAATGCGGGTGTATGATAAACTGTTCGACAGAATATTTGGTGTTACCGGCAACGGTTTGAAAGTAGACATCCGTCCTTCAGGAGAAGTAAATGTAATGGCGGGTTACCAGGGACAGAACATCAAAAACCCAACTTTACCCGAACGTGCAAGGAGGAATGGCGGTTTTGATTTTGACATGAATGCCAAGCTGAATGTGAATGCCAATATCGGAGATAAACTGAAGTTTCCGATCAATTACAGCACTGTTACCAATTTTGGGTTTGATAACCAGCTTAAGCTGGATTATAAAGGAATGGATGATGAGATCATTAAAAGTCTTGAAGCCGGAAATATTTCATTCCAATCACGAAGCACCTTAATACCCAGTGCGCAGAATTTATTTGGTGTTAAAACACAATTACAATTTGGTAAGGTGTTTGTAACAGCCGCATTGGCCAATCAGCGCTCCACGCGTCAAACCGTTGGCCTGCAGGGCGGAACATCTACCACCAACTTCTCCAAAAAACTGGATGATTACGAAGAGAACCGTCACTTTTTATTGGGTCAGTATTTCAGGGATAATTTTAATAAAACCATGGCCAAGCTGCCGGTGGTTAACTCGCAGGTGCAGATTCAAAGAATGGAAGTATGGGTTACCAACCGCACCGGTGTCACCACAGATGCGCGTGATATTGTGGGTTTGATGGATATCGCAGAGCCCAAACCGTATAACCCCAATGTTCATACACTTACAACAAACCCATTGCCTGCAAATGGCGCGAACGACCTGTATGCATCGCTGGTGAGTAACAGCAATGCACGTAACCCGTCATTAATTAATACATTGCTTTTATCCAAAGGACTAAAGCCGGTGGATGATTATGAAAAAACATTTGCAAGAAAATTAAGTCCGTCAGAATATTATTTTAACCCGCAGGTTGGTTTTGTTTCTATCAATACGCAATTACAATCGGATGAGGTATTGGCAGTGGCTTACCAGTATACTTACAACGGAAGGGTATACCAGGTAGGAGAGTTTTCACAGGATGTAGCGCTCGATTCTACAAGAGGCGTGCAGAAAGTGTTGTTCCTGAAATTATTAAAAGCTACATCGCAAAGAATAGAATTGCCAACATGGGGATGGATGATGAAGAATGTTTATTCGCTCGACCTGTTTGGTGGGATCCAGAAAGAAGATTTTAAACTGAATGTGTTATATGAAGAACCCAGTGGCGGATTAAAAAGATATTTGCCTGAGAGCTCTCCTTCAGTTGATGGTAAATCTTTATTGCGCATACTCAATCTCGACCGCTTAAATAACCGCAACGACCCGCAGCCTGATGGTGTGTTTGATTATGTGGAAGGCTTTACCATATTGCCGCAGATGGGCCGTGTGGTATTTCCTGTGCTGGAACCATTTGGCCGCGACCTTGATACACTGGCTTTTGCTGGGCAGCCCACGGCGATGAAGAAGAAATATGTGTATTATCAGTTGTATGATTCCATTAAAGCAATTGCACAAACCTATGCCAACCTGAACCGTTTTGTAATGCAGGGGCAGGTGAAAGGAAGTGCCGGAGGTTCGGAAATTAATCTGAATGCATTTAATATTCCACCGGGCTCAGTAACAGTAACGGCAGGCGGGCAGGTTTTACGTGAAGGATCAGACTATACGATAGATTATAATCTGGGCAGCATTAAAATTTTAAATGCAGGTATCCTCAGTTCCAACATACCGGTAAAAGTATCGTTCGAGAATAATGCAGGCTTCGGAATACAACAAAGAAACTTTACAGGATTGCGGGTAGATTATCTGGCAAGTAAAAAATTAACACTCGGTACTTCTTATGTGAGTTTGTCGGAACGGCCATTCTTTACTAAAATGGGATATGGTGATGATCCGATCAGTAATAAAATGTACGGATTTGATTTCAGCTACCATTCAGACCTGCCTGGATTAACACGTGCACTGGATAAATTGCCGTTTTATTCAACCAAAGCCAAATCATCTATAGTTGCTTATGGAGAAGCGGCGGTACTTAAACCCGGTCACCCATCGCAGATAGGCAAGGGTGATAATGGTTTGATCTTCCTGGATGATTTTGAAGGAACCAGAACCAGCATCGATCTTCGTTTTCCGCTGGTAGCATGGGCGTTGGCATCTACACCGCAAGGCAATCCGAAATTTCCTGAAGCAGTATTAACGGATTCTATTGATTACAATTTTAACCGCGCAAAATTAGCATGGTATAATATCGAGCCCAATCTGCAGGACAGGAACAGCCCGAACAACCCATTACGCAGAAACCTGACAGAATTAAGTGATCCGCGTGTGCGGCAGGTATTTACCAATGAAATCTTCCCGCAGCGCACCACCAATATTACGGATGTACAAACCGCAACGTTCGATCTGGCTTATTATCCAACAGAAAAAGGCCCTTATAATTTTGAAACAAGAAAAACTGAAATTGATGCAAATGGAAAACTAACCAGGCCGGCAAACCGTTGGGGTGGCTTGATGCGCTCCATCGATCAAACAGATTTTGAAACAGGCAATATAGAATACATAGAATTCTGGGTGCAGGATCCTTTTATTAAAAATCCTGCAAGCAAAGGCGGTAAAATGTACCTGAACCTCGGTAACGTGAGTGAAGATGTTTTAAAAGATGGTAAACGGTTTTATGAGAATGGAATGAATACGCCTAATATTCCTGCTGCGGTAGACAGTACGAATACATGGGGTAAAACACCGGTTAACCCGATACAGATCACACAGGCATTCAGTAATAATCCGGATGACAGACCTTATCAGGACGTGGGTTTTGATGGATTGGATGATGATGCGGAGCGTAGAAAAAAAGGATATGTGTTAGACAGGATAGCCAGCAACTTCGGCACGGGGTCTCCTTTATATCAAAAAACATTGATAGATCCTTCAAACGATGATTATAAATGGTATCGCGATCCTGTTTTTGATGCATCGGGTACCGGCATTCTTGGCAGGTATAAAAATTTTAATAACCCACAGGGCAATTCCCCTGTAGCTACAATTGGCGGACTGTTTACTTCGGCAGCCACTTTGTATCCTGATAATGAGGACCTGAACCGTGATAATACTTTAAATGAAACCGAATCTTATTACGAATATGAGATCGAGTTAAAACCCGGAATGGATGTAGGCTTCACACCTTATATCACAGACAAACGAAAAATAACCGTTAACTCGGCAGATGGGTTAAGGCGTACAGAAGATTGGTTCCTGTTTCGGGTGCCTATTAAAGGTTATTCAAGAACTGTAGGTGGAATCAACGGGTTTAAATCCATTCGTTTTGCAAGATTGTACTTAACCGATTTTGAAGATTCTGTTGTATTGCGTTTGGCAAGATTAGATCTGGTAAGAAACCAGTGGAGGCAGTTTATTTATAATATAGATACAACAGGCTCTTATACGCCCATCAATAACTCTGCCGGTACAGTGTTGAATACACTTGCTGTAAGCCTGGAAGAGAACAGCAGCCGTCAGCCGGTTAATTATATTATGCCACCCGGCGTAGAACGTGTGCAGTTATTGAGTAACAATGGTGTTAACCTGCAACAGAACGAGCAGGCCATGAGCTTAAAGATCAATAACCTGCTTATGGGTGATGCAAGAGGTGTTTTTAAAACACTGAACCTTGATATCAGGCAATATGGTAAACTGTCTATGTATGTGCATGCTGAATCTGTTACCGGCCAACGAGCGTTGAAAGATAATGAGATGAATGCCGTGGTGCGTATTGGACAGGATTTTCTGAACAACTATTATGAAATAAAAATCCCGCTGAAAATAACAGCGCCCGGTACTTATGTGAGAGGACAGGAAGAGAAAGTATGGCCAGTAGAAAACAATCTTGATATCAGCCTGCGCTCTTTAATAGATCTGAAGTTGAAGCGAAATAATTCAGGTGCTTCTTTCTCAAATATTTACAGAGCGGTGCTGGATAATAAAACCATATCCATCATGGGTAACCCGAATCTTGGGGAGGTAAGGGGGATTATGGTAGCTATCGAGAACCCGTTCAAGCCCGATGGCGCAGTGATCAATACCGAAGTATGGGTGAATGAGCTCCGTTTATCGCAACTGGATGAAAATGGCGGATGGGCCGCTTTGGGAAGAGTAGACCTGAATATGGCCGATCTTGGCCGGCTGTCTTTTTCTGCCAACACGCATACACAGGGATTTGGTACTATTGAGCAACGTGTTAATGAAAGAGCCAAAGATAACCTGATGCAGTTTGATATTGCCGCCAATATAGATGCCGGTAAACTGGTGCCTAAAGAAGCCAGATTATCATTACCTGTTTATGCTAGCATTAACCGTACGGTGCTTACGCCTCAATTTGATCCTTACGATTTGGATGTGAAATACAAGGAAAAATTAAATGCGGCGCCAAAATCTAAACGGGACTCTATCCGTAATGCGGCAGTAGATCAAACCACGATCAAGACCATCAACTTTACCAATGTTCGGGTAATGCCGGGCAAGAGCAAACCCGGTTTGTTGCTGCTGAGTAATTTTGATTTTAGTTATTCTTATTCGCAGATCTCTCAATCCAGTCCATTGGTTTTACAAAATACAGTAACCAAACAAAGAGGCGGATTGGGGTATACCTATATCGGTCAGAACAAATACATTGAACCATTCAAAAGTTTTATCAAAACCAGAACACCCTGGCTGGCTCTTTTCAGAGATTTTAATTTTAACCTGAAGCCAAGCTTCCTGAGCTTCAGGGCCGATATCAACCGGCAGTTTGGGGAGTTTATTCCAAGGATCGTGAATACGGTAGATAGTAAGGTAGAGAGAGTAGATACCACTTACGATAAGTATTTCACCTTCGACAGATTTTATGGTATGCGCTGGGATCTTTCACGTTCACTCAACCTCGATTTTAATGCAACCAATAATGCAAGAATTGATGAACCGTTTGGAAGGATTGATACCAAAGCAAAAAAAGATACGGTAAGAGAAAACTTTTTCAAGGGCGGCCGGAATACTTTGTATCAGCAGAAGGTTACACTGAATTATAATATTCCATTAAATAAATTTCCGCTAACAGACTGGATCAATGCCCGCTACAGTTATGGTACCTCTTACAACTGGATCGGTGCAAGCCGTATTGCCATTGATCTTGGTAATACGATTGAAAATTCGCAGGAGAATAACCTGAATGCCCAATTCAATTTTGCCAGTTTGTATGCCAAATCAAAATGGTTGAGGGCATTGGATAATATTCCTGCGCCTAAACCCAAAATAAATCCAAACGATGTAAAGGATACGAAAAAGAATGCGCTTGGTGCAACTATACTGAGTAAGGAAGAAGTGGTGAAAGGCTTAACAGGCAGGAAAAGAAAAGAAGCGCTGAAAAAATGGCGGGAACAAAAGCGTGATGCACGAATTGCAGAAAAGTTATTAAAATCAAATGAACCTGTTGAACTGGGCGGCTTTACACGCGCTGCAGGTAAGCTGCTTACAATGATCAGGAACGTGAACGTGCAATACGCAGAAAACTACCGGAGCCGTTTACCGGGGTATATGGATAGCACGCAGTACATCGGTCAGAACTGGAAAACAATGGCGCCAGGCCTTGATTATGTTTTTGGAAAACAACCGGATACTAACTGGTTAAATAAAAAAGCATCACAGGGACTGATCACGCGCGACAGTACATTTAATTTTCTTTTCAGGCAAACATTTGAACAGCGTTTTAGCATAAGTGCGCAGTTGGAACCGATTAGGGAATTTACTATTGACCTGAACCTGAATAAAACATTCACCAAAGAATACTCTGAACTTTTTAAAGATACTACGGGGCACACAGGATTGAATCACTTGAATCCTTTGGCCAGTGGAGGCTTCAGTGTATCTTATATAGCTTTCAATACATTGTTCGGCAGTCATAACCCGAATGAATTGTCTGCCACTTTCCAGACATTCCAGAATAACCGTTTGATTGTGTCTAAGAGAGTAGCGGAGCAGAATCCTTACTGGCAATCATTACCAGCAGGACAAAAATTCTCTGCCGATGGTTTTGCCAAGGGATATGGGCGGTATGCGCAGGATGTGCTGGTTCCTGCATTTCTTGCGGCGTATACGGGCAAAGATCCCAATACTATTGCGCTGATAAAACAGTCCAATGCAAAGATCAGCTCCAATCCGTTCTCTGGTATCCTGCCAAAGCCAAACTGGAAACTGACATACACCGGGTTAAGTAAATCGCCGGCTATATCAAAAATCTTCAGCAATATCATCATCACGCATGGTTACAATGGAACGTTGAGCATGAACAGTTTCAACAGTGCCTTATTGTACCAGGATCCGTTCCGCTATAGTGCACCCGGCTTTATTGATACGGTGAGCGGTAACTATATTCCGTATTTCCTTGTTCCGAATATTACAATTAAAGAAGGCTTTGAACCATTGATAGGTATTGATGTTACCACTGTTGATCAGTTGAATGTGAAATTCGAGTACCGTAAAAGCAGAATGCTCAGTTTAAGTTTGATCGATTACCAGCTTAGTGAGAGCAACAGTACAGACTGGGTATTCGGGATTGGTATGCGTAAGAAAGGTGTTAACCTGCCATTCAAACTGCCGGGCGGAAAAGGAAAGAAATTGCAGAACGATCTTAACCTGAAACTGGATGTTACTGTGAGAGATGTATCTAACAGCAATAGCCGTCTTGATCAGTCGAACGCATATGGAACAGGCGGACAAAAAGATATATCAATACAGCCTTCTATCGATTATGTGATCAATAACAGGATCAATATTAAATTCTTCTTTGATCAGCGGAAAGTAATACCGTACATCTCAACATCAGCGCCAATAACCAATACAAGGGCAGGAGTAAATATCAGGATATCATTGGCACAGTAAGAATATCGAATGATGAACACGGAATATTGAATATCGAAGTTTTACTCACTTCATCATTCAATATTCCGTGTTTATTATTCATCAATTTCTTCTAAACGCCCATTTTCCCATTTCTTTCCAGCTTACTTTTTTGCCGTACATGAGGATACCTGTTCTGTAAATTTTACCGCTTAACCAAGTGGTAAAGATGAAACCGCCAACAAGTGAAAGCATACTTGCAGCCAGTTGCCAGTAAGGAACTGTTCCCGGTATGCCGTACGCTATCCTTGCCATCATTACCATAGGTGAACTAAATGGTATGATGCTTGCCCATACCGCTAAAGGGGTGTTGGGCTCCTGCACCGCATTGGTCATAATGATAAAAGAAAAAATAATGGGCATGGTAATAGGCAGCATCAAGCTTTGAGCATCCTGTGGATCTTCATTTACCACACTGCCTACTGCTGCAAATAAGGAAGCATAAAAGAGATATCCTCCCAGGAAATAAAAAACAAAAAGGCCAATGATAACAGGCCAGTTGGCTGTGCTGAAAGTATGTTGTACTTTATAGATCTGTTGTGCCGCGTCGCCAGCCTGCACCATGCTGCCACCGGGCATCTGGCCATTGGCTTGCTGCAGGTTTTTTACCTGTTCCATCACATCATGGGGGATAAATGCCTGTGCGGTAGCAAATAATCCCATGATCAATACAACCCACATCAGGAACTGTGTTAGGCCAACTGCGCCAATACCAATGATCTTGCCTGACATCAGTTGAAAAGGCTTTACACTGCTTACCATTACCTCTGCAATACGGTTGGTTTTTTCTTCCATCACACCACGCATAACCATGGCGCCATAAATAAACATGGTAATATAGATAAGCATGCCTGACCCAAATCCGATACCATATGATAATGCTGCATTACTTTCTTTTGCATTACCACCGCTTTCGCTTTCTTCCACAGCTTTTAACTCGGCAAACCGGGATTGACTGTGAATAGAATCTAATTGCATTTTATCAATACCGGCATTCTGCAACATATTGTCCTCAATTGCAGTATTGATCCTTTCTGCAATAGCTTCTTCGGTCATGATACTGATTCTCTTTTTAGACCGAAGGATATAACTTGTTTTCTCAGTGCCGTCAAATTTTGGGATCACAATAATGTCTGTGAACCCTTTGTTTAGGTAGTTAGAGGTATCCACACCTTCAGGAAACTCAAATCGGATTTCTTTACTGTTTTTGATGTTCCCTTTAAAGAAGCCGTTATTATCGATTACGGCAATCTTATGTTCATCCTTTCCTTTAATGGATAAATAAGTGCTGCCGGCAATAAGTGCAACAATTAACAGGGGCATTAATATGGTGGTGAGTACAAATCTTTTATTTTTCACCCTTGTGAGGTATTCTCTTTGTATGATCAGTATTGTTTTATTCATAAAAGCAGTTTGTAGGTAAGCAGGTTGGTTTATTGAGCGTTTATCGGTTGAAAAGCCCTGGTAGTTGCATTGGTGCCTTCTACCAGGTTGATAAATATTTCATTAAGTGATGGTAAAATTTCGTTGAATGATTCGATGGTGAGGTTTTGCTGTAAAAAATATTGCAACACATCATTACTCCTGAATCCGTCTTTGATCCTGACTGTTAATGTGTTTGCTTTTTGATCAGCAATATCAAAGGCAGGACTGCTAATGTTCCCCGGCACTTCGTTTAGTGTAATGCCGAATTTGTTTTCTTTGAATTGTTGTTTGATATCAGACACCGTGCCATCCAATATTTTTTGGCCCAGGTTCATCAGTACAATATGATCGCAGATCTCTTCTACCTGTTCCATCCGGTGGGTACTGAAGATAATGGTACTGCCTCTTTGGGATAGTCCGTAAATCTCATCTTTGATCAGGTTGGCATTCAAAGGGTCCAACCCGCTAAAAGGTTCATCCAGGATGATCAGTTTGGGTTCATGCAATACAGTAGTAACAAACTGAAGTTTCTGGCTCATCCCTTTACTGAGGTCTTCCACTTTTTTGTTCCACCAGCTTTCCATTTCCAGTCGCTTAAACCAGTACCGTATTTTTTCCATGGCATCGCTTTTGCTCAGTCCCTTAAGTTGGGCAAGATAAAGGGCCTGCTCGCCGATCTTCATTTTTTTGTACAATCCACGTTCTTCCGGCATGTACCCTATCTTGATGATATCGTTAAGCGGGTCAAAGGTTTTTCCATCAAACCGGATACTCCCGCTATCAGGGTAAAAGATACCCGTAATCATTCGGAGCAGGGTTGTTTTTCCGGCACCATTAGGGCCCAGCAGGCCAAAGATGCTGCCTTTGTTGATGGAGAAACTGATATTATCTACCGCTTTCTGGGTAGCATAATATTTCTTCAGGTTATGCAGTTCTAGGATGGAATTCATAAGCGTAAGGTTGTTACCAAATATAAATGATAGTAAGGGTTAAAGATTGTTTTTTCCACTATTGGCTGATTAGTAGCAGAATTCGCCTAATTATTACACTATCGGATGATGAAAATGATACATTTGCGCTCAAATTGATAAAATGAAAGGCATAGGCATCATCAGGCGTTTTACTGTAGCAATTGTATTGGCAATGGTTTTTATTACCATGGAAAGCTGGGGTTTTCTGGTACACAGAACAGTACACCAACTGGCTGTGTATGAACTCCCCGCCGGTATGGCCCCATTTTTTTACAGGAATATGGAAGACCTTGTAACCCATGCTCCGCGACCCGATATACGCCGTAATGTTGACAGTACAGAAGCAACCAAACATTTCATTGACCTTGAGATGTATGGAAAAGATGCGGTAAACAAAATGCCGCTTGATTGGAGCCAGGCCGTAAAAAAATATACGCGCGACAGTTTGCTGAAGTATGGTTATGTGCCGTATCACGTAATCTACATGAAAGGTAAATTGACAGAAGCGTTTAAAAAAGGGAATAAAGACAGTATCTTATATTATGCTGCCGATCTTGGTCATTATATATCCGATGCCAATGTGCCATTACATACAACTATAAACTATGATGGACAGCTTACAGACCAGAAAGGGCTGCATGGCGTTTGGGAATCGATGATACCGGAACTGGAGTTTACTAAGTATAACCTGTATTCTGCACATAAAGCTGTTTACCTTAAAAATCCCCAGGCTGCTATCTGGACAGCCGTTCGAAGGGCAGCAGCGCTTGTACCTGAGTTGTTTGCCAAAGAAAAAGAAGTGAGTAAAGATTTTACGGATAGCAGGAAGTATCGGATACAAATAAGGAAGGGGCGTGAATATAAAAGCTACACCACGGAATTTGCAAGGGCATATGCCGCAGCGTTAAAAACAACTATTAATGATCAATTGCTGAACTCAGTCAACCTGATAGCAGATTTCTGGTATACCAGTTGGGTAGATGCCGGAAAACCAGACCTCTCTGCCTTAACCACCAACTGGTCGGTTGCAGACCAGGCAAAACTATCTAATGAATTAGTTCTGTTTAAGGATAACAAACTGTTGGAAACTAAGTTATTGCTCTCCCGAAAAACAGAAACGAAAGAAAAGGAGTAAAAAGAAACTTTTCTAAAAAATGGGTGTATAAACGGTTGTCTGGGGATAACCGTTTTTTTATTTTCGGTATTAGATTGGAAGTCGTAATCAATTCTATCGCATGAAATTGCATATAAACAATATAGTTGAATTGCTAAGCCTTATGGTAGCCATATTTTATTATCCCTATTTGAAAGGTTCATTTATGAAGTGGTTTTTGCCTTTTTTGGGATTTGTTTTTTTAGGTGAGATAATTGCTAATTATCAAAGAACTGTTCTCAAAGAACAAACATTCCAAATTAATTACTTAATAGCAATTACAGAATCCATCTTTTATGGATATGTATTTTATAAGTTGAATCATCGGGTCTGGCTTAGGAGAATATTATTGTTTTTTATTCCTGTTAGTGTTTTTGGCTATTTATTGTCGTACTTCTTATTTAAGGATCCCTTGAAATATATTTTCCCAAATATTATAATTTCCGGTTTTTGTTTGGCAGCCATTTCTCTTTTCTATTTGTATACAAAGTTTTTAGATGACGATGAAAATCTTTTGGTATCTGACCCCGGATTTTGGATTGCATTTGGCGTGACACTTTTTTATTCCGGTGTCAGTATCTCTTTTTCTTTATATAAGCTGATAATGAAAAATAATTTATTTCTTTTCGGAGAAAGGTTGTTGAATCTTATTCCACAAATCCTAAGTGTGATTTTATATCTCAGTATTTCAATAGCTATCATCCTATGTAAGCAAAAAAGGAAGGTTTTGTCATAAATATCCATTTCTAAAAAATGGGTGTAAAAACGGTTGTTTGAGGGTGTCCGTTTTTTTATTTTCGGTGTTAGATATTGGAGTTATATCAATTATAGTAAATGAAATTTCATGTAAATAATATAGCCGAATTGCTTAGTTTGCTGGTAGCTCTTTGGTTTTACCCTTATTTAAGAAAATCTTATATGAAATGGTTTTTGTTTTTTTTGGGATTTATTTTGTTAGGAGACATGTTTGCTAATTATCAGCTTACTGTTCTTAAAGAAAAAACTGTACTGATAAATTATTTAATAGCTATTATTGAATCTGTCTTTTATGGGTATATATTTTATAAACTAAGTAACCATTTATGGCTGAAGAGAGTAATATTGTTATTTATTCCTACTAGTGTCATTGGCTACTTGGTGTCATATCTTTTAGTTAAAACCTCTTTGCAATATTTCTTCCCTAATATTATAATTTCCGGTTTTTGTTTAGCCGCCATTTCCCTTTTCTATTTGTATACAAAGTTTTTAGATGACGATGAAAATCTTTTAGTATCTGACCCTGGATTTTGGATTGCATTTGGTGTGACACTTTTTTATTCCGGTGCCAGTATCTCTTTTTCTTTATATAAGCTGATAATGAAAAATAATTTATTTCTTTTCGGAGAAAGACTGTTAAACCTTATTCCGCAAATCCTAAGTGTGATCTTATATCTCAGTATTTCAATAGCAATTATTCTATGCAAACAGAAAAAGAAGATATTATCATAGCCATCCTGGTTGGTAGCCTTTTTGTTTTGCTTTTTGGATTTATTACATTTTTGGTTGTAATAAATTTTGTAAGAAGAAAACGAAAGATACTGATGGAAAGGAGGGTTCGGGAAGCCCAGTTTCAGCAGGAACTTTTGCAGGCACAACTGGAGATGCAGGAACATACTTTCAGAACTGTCAGCCAGGAAATACATGATAATGTGGGTCAGATATTGAGTATTGTTAAGCTAAACCTTAACATACTCACTTTCGGGAATGAAGACAATGAAAAACTGCAGACAATCAAACAAATGGTAAAGAATGCAATCACCGAACTTCGGAATCTTAGTGCAGGGTATTATGCAGACAGGCTTCTGGAAGAGGGTTTTCTAGTTGCCATTCAGCAACAATTAGATCAACTGGATAAAACAGGAATGTTTACCACCAGTTTCAATTCAGATCTCGAAACCCTGTCAATGGATAAAAGTAAAATGATTTTTCTCCACCGTATCGTGCAGGAAATTTTGCATAATGTAGTAAAACATTCAGAGGCTACCCATATCGATGCCAGAATTTCAAAAGAAAATGACGAGATTCACATTGTTTTGCAGGATAATGGCAAAGGCTTCAACAGCAACAATCCTGATTTCAAGCCTGGGATTGGTCTTAGCAGCATCCGGCAAAGAGCATCAATGATCGGTGCCAATGTTTTGATCAATAGCGAAATTGGCGCAGGAACTATTGTTAAACTTGCATTCAAACAAAATGAGTAAGATTTCCATCGCTTTGGTTGATGATCATGTGATCTTACGCAAGAGCCTCGGGATATTGATTGAAATGTTAGAAGATTTCGAGATTATTCTTGAGGCGGGCAACGGACGCGAGCTCATCGATCAGTTAAAAGAAAAACCTGCGCCCGACATTGTTTTACTGGATATCACCATGCCTGTTATGGATGGTGTTGAAACAGCCTGGTGGCTAAAACAGCATTACCCCACAGTAAAAGTATTGGCATTGAGCATGATCAAGAATGATTTCATCATCATCCGGATGCTTAAAAACGGTGCCAGGGGATATATCCTGAAAGATTGCGAACCTGCCGAACTGCGTGGCGCTTTACACCAGGTATACGGAAAAGGGTATTATTATAATGAGCTGATAACCCCGAAAATGAAAAACAAGGATGGGGAAGATATTGATGCCCCTAAAATCATGCTGACTGAGCAGGAACTTAATTTTCTCCGCTGGGCATGCACTGAAAAAAACCATAAAGAAATTGCCGAAGAAATGCGCATCAGTCCACGCACTGTTGACGGTTACCGCGACTCATTATTCAAAAAACTGAAAGTTAACACAAGGGTAGGTATCGCCTTGTATGCGATCAAAAACGGGCTGGTTCAGGTGTAAACCTCATTTCCTACAAAATTCTCCCAGTAAAAAAAACGGGATTTTTCCCGTATGTGGGGTAAATAAGCCTTACTACTTTTATACCACAAAAGAGAATAAGCTGATTTCCTGTTAAAAGGGGCTCGGCTGGTGCAGAAGTAGCGGTCTAATACCGGGGGGATTTAGTTCCGCTATTTCTGCCTCTTTTTATTTACAATTTCTCATGTTTGAGTTTTCAATTTTTCAGTTTTGCAAGTAACTGTTTAATTGTTTTTGGGGGAGGGGAGGTTGTTTACCTCTCCTTTTTTATGATCATATCCGCCACTCTTTCTCCATCCATAGCAGCACTTACAATTCCTCCTGCATAACCTGCTCCTTCGCCGCAAGGATATAAATTGGTTACCTGGGGATGAACCAAACTGTCAGCATCCCGTGGAATACGTACCGGGGAAGACGTTCTGCTCTCGGTAGCAACAACTATCGCCTCATTGGTATAATACCCACGCATTCTTTTACCAAATGCCATAAAACCCTTTCGCAGGCTTTGTGCTATAAAGCCGGGTAATACGCTGCCCATTTCTACTGAGGTTACACCTGGTAAATAACTGCATTCGGGCAAATCGGCAGAGACTTTATTACTGCAGAAATCAACCATCCTTTGTGCGGGGGCCACGAGTTGCCCGCCGCCGGCTGCAAAAGCAGTCTGCTCAATGGCTTGTTGGAAACGCATCAGCAACAAAGGGGACTCATTTATTGTTTGATGTTTGAATTGCGCCGCTTTGGAATTGTTTTTTTCGAAATAACGGTTAGCATCTGCCGCTTCTACCTGAACAACCATGCCACTGTTAGCATACGGATTATTCCTTTTACTTGGGCTCCATCCATTTACTACCAGTTCTCCCGGACTGGTGGCAGCAGGCGCAATAATCCCGCCGGGACACATACAAAAACTGAACACCCCTTTTTTATCAACCTGCTCCACCAGTCCATATGATGCCGGTGGTAAATGCCCATCTTTAACCAAACAGTGATATTGGATGGAATCGATCAGGCTTTGCGGATGTTCAATACGTACACCCAGGGCAAATGGTTTGGCTTCTATCAATAAGCCTTTTTGGTGCAATAATTCAAACACATCCCTGGCCGAATGCCCTGTTGCAAGAATAGCGGCATCGCCGGTAATGGTATCGCCATCTGCAGTAGTTACTCCTTTTAGTGTATTGTTGTCAATAACAAAGTCGACCACTTTCTTCTCAAACAGGAACTTGCCACCACTATCCAGTATCTGTTTTCGGATGGCAGTAATGATATGGGGGAGTTTATTGGTACCAATATGCGGGTGAGCCTCGTACAAAACACGCTCATCAGCGCCAAACTGGAAAAAAATATTCAGGATTCGTTGAATATCGCCTCTTTTACTGCTCCGGGTATAGAGTTTGCCATCGCTGTATGTGCCGGCGCCACCTTCTCCAAAACAGTAATTGCTTTCAGGGTTTACAATACCTTCTTTATTTAGCTGGGCCAGGTCGCGGCGGCGGGCCCTTACATCTTTACCTCTTTCAAGAACAATTGGTTGAATGCCGACCTCAATTAGTTTAAGTGCGGCAAATAATCCTGCCGGGCCGGCTCCAATAATAATAACACGGGTCTTCGCTTTGCTTACATCGGTAAAATGTATGGGGCAGATATCTCTTTGATGAAAAGGTTCATCAACAAATGCTTTTACTGTCAGGTTGATCCATACTTGCTTACCGCGGGCATCAATAGATTGTTTTGTGCGGTAGAAACCGGAGATCTCCGATTCCTTTTTGCTGAGTGATGCGGCGATATACCTGTTGATGGTACGATCATCTGCCGCTTCAGCGGGGGTAAGTTTTAGTGAAATATCTTTTTGCATACTGTTAGGTGATTATCCTAAAAAGTAGTTAGGAGTTTGGAGTTAGAAGTAGAGGGAGAAATAGGTACTCCAGACTCCTAACTCCTAACTTTTAACTAAAATGGCAAGTCGTCCACCACATCAGCAGCAGGCGGCATATCATTATAATTGGTTGTATCTGATCCGCTTCCAGACTGTCCTATCTTAACTGTTTCCATTCTCCAGGCATCAAGGTTGGTAATATAGTTCTCCCTGCCATCCTTTACCCATTTGGTTCCTTTGATGTTGAACTGCACTTTAACCTCATCACCAAGGTTAAACCTGTCGGGCATGGCGGTCTTATCCTGCACACATTGGAACTTTACATAATTGGTAATCACTCTTCCGCCAATATCTTCTGTTTTCTCAATCACAAATTCACGCGTTTTAAAGGTTTCGGTGCGTTGAACAATATCAAAAACAGCTACCAGTTTTCCAACAATTTCGTAAGACATATCTCATTTTTTTAAAGGTGCTCAAAAGTAGCATTAAAATTCAGTTGGCAGGTAAAAAAATCATTCCCTGCACGATTAATATTGTTACCTTTCAAATAGTAACCGGAACCAACTATGCGCAGGTATCTTCCAATATTTCTGATTGTTGTTTTATTCTCTGCATCCTGTGTTACAAGCTACCAAACTACCTCACTTAATTTTCAGGATTACCGGATTGAAAAAGGGGCTGCTGTTGATTCTTCACTGGTAAAAATGTTACAGCCTTATTCCGTTACGCTGAATGCAACCATGAATAAGGTGATCGGTTTTTCAAACAATTATTTAGCTGCCAAACAGCCCGAAAGCGCTCTTGGAAATTTTATGGCAGATTGTATGAAGCTGATGGGCGAAAAAAAATTCGGCAAAAAAGTTGATGCTGGTTTTATGAACCAGGGAGGCATCCGTTCTTATATACCCAAGGGCAATATCACCGTAGGAAAAATATACGAACTCATGCCTTTTGATAACCTCATTGTGTTGCAGGAAGTGAAAGGATCGGTATTGCAGCAATTTCTGGATAAAACAGCGGCTGACGGCGGCTGGCCCGTATCGGCAGGAGTTAGTATGGGTATTAAAGATAAAAAAGCAGTGCAGGTAATGATCAACGGAAAGGCGCTTGACCCCAATGAAACGTATGTGATAGCCAATTCTGATTATATCGCCAATGGAGGAAGTGATTGTGATATGTTGCGAAGAATTCCTAAACAGGATAAGGGCTACCTGATGCGGGATGCACTGATTGAATATGTTACAATATTCACCAATCAGGGTAAACCACTGGATTATACAATTGAAAACCGGGTTACTAATGTCATCAATTAACCGAAGAAAATTTTTAAAGCAAAGCGCATTAACAGGAGGAGCTCTCGCTGCTGCTGCTTTTTTGCCTTCTGATGCCAACGCCGCGGTTAGCAGAAATCTTACCATTCTGCATACGAATGATGTACATAGCAGGCTGGACCCCTTCCCTATGGATGGCAGCCGTAACCAGGGATTGGGCGGTGTAGCCGCCCGTGCAGCATTAATTAATGAGATCAGGAGCGAAAACGGTCAGGTATTACTCCTTGATGCCGGTGATATTTTTCAAGGCACGCCCTATTTTAATGTGTACAAAGGCGAACCCGAGATTAAAGCCATGAGCATGATGGGTTATGATGCCGCCACCATGGGTAATCACGATTTTGACGGCGGGATAGAAAATTTTGCCACCCAGTTGCAACATGCCAGCTTCCCGGTATTGATCTGCAATTATGATTTTACAGGCACAGCCATGGAATCAAAGTTCCAACCTTATAAAATATTTCAGAAAGGCGATCTTAAAATAGGGGTATTAGGAGTAGGCATAGAACTACGGGGATTAGTGCCGGAAAATCTGTATGGAAAAACAGTCTATCTCAATCCCATCGCCGCCGCTAACCAAACCGCAGAAATGTTGCGGAAAAAAGGTTGCCATATGATCATTTGTTTATCGCATTTAGGAGATAAGTATGACGATGATAAGATCAGTGATGAGATATTAGCCAAGGAGTCGTTTGATATAGACCTGATTATAGGCGGGCATACCCATCGTTTTTTTGCTGAACCCCGCAAATACCGCAACCGGAAGGGTGGTGAAGTGGTAGTGAACCAGGTAGGTTGGGCAGGTATTCAGCTGGGAAGGCTGGATTACCGGTTTTCGTCTTTTTCAGGCAAAAATCTGGCAAATGCCCATACTGTAGTTATAGGGAAAAAAACAAGGGAATAAAAAATTTTTTTTTCAACATAAAGTATACATATTCGCAACCCCAAATTATTTTTTTCAACATTTCCACAAATGGAGAAAATAAGATAACTTGAAGGTTTAAGCGAAGAATATTCTAACTCATTATAATATCTTTTTTTTCGTATGGCTAAGAACGCTGAATCAGTCTGGAGTAATTGTTTGAAGATCATCAAAGACATCGTAGAATGGCAACATTTTAAAACATGGTTCGAACCTATCAATCCTGTTGAGTTAAAAGGCAATGTATTATTGATCCAGGTACCCAGCCAGTTCTTCTACGAATATCTGGAAGAGCATTATGTAAACCTGCTGGCAAAAACTTTAAAACGCGAATTAGGAAAAGAGGCAAGACTGGAATACCGTATCATGGTAGACAGCGGCAATTCTAACGGACGCAATGGTTCGATGGATATACCTGCCAGCAACATGAAAACATACAATAACAATGAGATGAACTTTCCGTTGGTGATAGACAACCCGGTGAAGAATCCATTTGTTATTCCCGGTCTGAAAAAAATGCAGATCGATCCACAGCTCAACCACATGTACATTTTCGATTCTTTTATTGAGGGCGATTGTAACCGTGTGGCGCGCAGAGCGGGTAAAACTGTTGCAGAAAAACCCGGAGCCAACTCTTTTAACCCACTGGTAATTTATGGTGGTGTAGGATTGGGTAAAACACACCTGGCCCAGGCAATAGGTAACGAAGTAAAAAGACTGCACCCCGGAAAAGTGGTTTTATATGTGAGCAGTGAAAAGTTCATTAACCAGTTCCAGGACCATAGCCGTAATAATGCCATTAACGACTTCATCCATTTTTATCAACTGATCGATGTTTTGATCATTGATGATGTTCAGTTCTTTAGCAGGGCCGAAAAAAGTCAGGATGCTTTCTTTGCCATCTTTAACCATCTTCACCAAAGTGGGAAACAACTGGTGTTAACTTCTGATAAGCCACCGAAAGACCTGGATGGTATGCAGGAGAGATTATTAAGCCGTTTCCGTTGGGGATTAAGTGCCGATCTGCAGATACCGGATTACGAAACCCGTATCGAGATACTGGAGAAGAAAATGAAGAATGATGGTTTGGACATGCCGAAAGAAGTGGTAAAATATGTGGCTTATAATATTAACACCAATGTTCGGGAGCTGGAAGGAGCATTAATATCCCTGCTGGCACAATCATCCCTGAATAAGAAGGATATTGATGTAGAGCTGGCCAAGAAAGTGCTGCGCAATTTTGTGAAGACCAGCAGCAAGGAAATAACCATTGATGCTATCCAGAAAATGGTTTGTGAGTACTTTGATGTGTCTTACGATAAATTATTACAGAAAACCCGTAAACGTGAGATCGTTCAGGCAAGGCAGATCACGATGTACCTGGCCAAGGCGTTTACCAAAAACTCACTGAAGACAATTGGTGAACATTTTGGTGGCCGCGACCATACCACGGTGATCCATTCCTGCCAAACAGTGAAGGATTTAATGGATACGGACTCCATTTTCCGTGAAAACGTGATGGAGTTAACGCAGAAAGTGCAGTTGGCGGCAATGTAAGTCTGTGGTTTGTGGTCTATGGTCTATTGTTGTTTAAAAATATTAATTACATCCCGTAGTTTTAGAGCTACGGGATGTTTATTTTTCAGGTTTTGTGTTCACATTTTTGGCAGTTTACCCTTCTCCACCTATTTTTGCAACCCTCTCTGAAAAGAGCAGGAACGGTGAGGTGGGAGAGTGGCTCAATCCAGTAGTTTGCTAAACTGCCGTACGGGTCAAACTGTACCGAGGGTTCGAATCCCTCCCTCACCGCTTTATCCGCCGTAGCTTCAGCGAAGGCGGATAAAGCAAAAAGCCACAATCCAACAATCCACTTACGCCGAGGCTTCGGTGGATGAATCCGGGAAGTAGCGCAGGCCGGTAGCGCACCTGGTTTGGGACCAGGGGGTCGCAGGTTCGAATCCTGTCTTCCCGACCAAAAGAGCTCTAAGCAATTAGGGCTCTTTTTTATTTGAGAGATGCGTAAGGAATGATATCTATTCCAAGGCTTAAAGAAGGAATACGCATTCTACTATGAGATAAGCCGGTATTTTTAAATGACAGCAGAATGACAATTACCTATAAAGGGTAAAACATCTTTGTGGCTCTAATCAAGACAGCTATTATGAGATTAATAGGGATACTTTTTTTTATTTTGTTATTCATTACCGCAGGCGCGCAGCAAAACGAGACCGAATTAAACCCGGTAACAGTAACTGCTTCCTTTAAACCGGAACATGTTTCAAGAACCGGCAGAAATATCACTACCATCAGCGGAGCCTATTTTAGTCAACTGCCTGTTCATTCTGTGGATGAACTATTGCGGTATATACCGGGCGTTGAAGTGCAATCAAGAGGCCCAATGGGTGCGCAAAGCGATGTGGTTATACGTGGTGGTACTTTTCAGCAGGTGCTGATCATATTAGATGGACTTCGCCTGAACGATCCGAATACCGGGCATTTTAATAGTTATACACCCATTGCCCCTGCGGAAATTGATCATATAGAAGTGCTGAAAGGCGCTGCTTCTGCTATTTATGGTTCTGAAGCGGTTGGCGGGGTGATCCATATTATTAGCAAAACATTTGCTGCGCAGGCAAAGAACAATAAAAAACAATTGACAATTCAGGGTACTGCAGGGCAATATGGCTTATGGAGCATTAATGCCGGTGGATTTTATCAGCATAACAATACCGCAGTAAGCGGAGGGATACTTACAAATAATACTGATGGACAGATACAAAGGGGAACAAGGGGCTTTTTTAATAACAGCACCGCATCTGTTTCTATGAATCATTATTTTAATCAGAACTGGCGTTTGTTGGTTAGAACAGCCTACGACAGAAGAAAATTCGGTGCACAGAATTTTTATACCACTTTTAAATCTGATACAGCCTCTGAATCTGTAACAACATTCTGGAACCAGGCAAGCCTGTCGTATCAAAAAAATAAAAACAAGTTTGTGCTTGATGCCGGATTTAAAAGGGCAACAGATGAATATGCATTTAATGCAGGGGCACTACCCAATAAAAACATCTCCTCTTTGTTTCAGGCAGCTTCGCGTTATGAGTATCAATTCTCGTCAAATACAGGGTTGGTTACCGGTGTACAGTTTCAGGACAGGGCCATTACATCCAACGACAGGGGAGATCATCATTTGAAACAGGCTGCAGGTTTTATAATATTAAATCAGGGAATTGGGAACAAGCTATCTGTATCACCCGCACTCCGTTTAGATTATACCGAGAACAGTGGTACAGAACTGGTGCCTCAACTGAATGTCTCTTATAAAATAAGCAACCTGCAGTTAAGAGGAAGTGCCGGCAAAACCATACGCCAGGCTGATTTTACAGAGCGATATAATAATTATAATAAAACACTGGTAACAAGTGGCAGTATTGGCAACCCCAATCTTGAAGCGGAACGTTCGTTCAGTTATGAAGTTGGTGTGGACCTGTTTGTGAAAAAAGAATTGAAAATCTCAGCCGGAATTTTCAGGAGGGACCAGCAAAAACTGATCGACTGGATCACAACAGCATACAGTGAAATGCCAAGAAAAGATAATTTATCTCCTGCCGGTACTTATGCACTGGCACAAAATATTGCCCAGGTAAATACCAGCGGGCTTGAAGCCGATATCCAATACAGCAAATCATTCCGTAATCAACAACGTCTTTTCTGCACCCTGGGTTTTGTTTGGCTTGATAGCAAAAGCAGTAATTCGGTTACTTCGTTCTACGTTTCATCGCATGCAAAATTCCTGGCAAATTTTAATGCTGCTTATTCAAACAAATGGTTTAGTATCAGCGCAAACGGAATTTATAAAAGCAGGGCAGAACAAACTGCTTCTGCTATTAATGCAGTACTTACGCAGAATTACTTTTTGTTGAATGCAAGGGTTGAAGTGTTTCTCTGTAAAAATAAAGCAAGCATTTTTGTTGAATCGGCTAATATATTCAATACAAAATACAGCGACATCTTAGGCGCCGCAATGCCCGGTAGATGGATGATGGCAGGCTTTAAATTTGATGTACACAACTAAAATAATACACGAATCAGTTCAGTAATTGATAATGCAAAGAATAAAAAGTCTCCCATAAACAGGAGACTTTTTTATTGACTTGATGATAAGTCAGGGAGGATATTGGATCCTAACTTTTCATTCTTTTTCTTAATACAAAGTTGCGTTACCAGTGGTGTGCATTAAATAGACTATACGATCGTACTTTGGTAGTAAGGATACTAAGCCCTTGTTTTTAATTTTTGTAAAAGTTGAAGAGGCCTACGGGGTAAGAAGAATTAATTTGCCACAGATTCACAGATTTTCACAGAAAGTTCACAAGCAAATGGTGGCGCAGGAAATGATCTGGAAGTCATATGTCATTTACCCGAGATCGTTAACAGGAAGCTCGTTGTCGCAATAGATATTAGTGATAAGTTCCGGTAACTTTTCGTAATCGTGGTATTTGTCTAAAAACACATCAGCACCCATGCTCAGATAGTGTCTTTCGTAACGGGCATCCGGGTTATTACTCAAAACGATAACTTTTGCAGTAGTGTTGCCGGTTTTTATTTTTTTTAGCAGATCGATAGACTTGTGCTCAGGCAAACAACTGTCGAGCAATACTATTTTTGGCTTAATATCTTCCAGCAACAGCAGTGCCTCCTCAAAGCCGGTTGCTTTAAAGATAGTTTTAGGGTGCTCAATTTCTGAAACTATTTGAATAAGCCGATCCAGAACTTCTGTGGATCTTTCAATTATTAAGATCATTGTGCTATACTTTCTTGGTAAAATGATTATCCCTTTGCGGGATAGGCTTATCAGTAGGAAAATGGGGGGACTTTCTCTGATGTAAAGAGACTCTAATTGAAAACAAATACAAATAGAATAAACAACTACATCCCGGTAGTAGTTATTCTACCGGGGGTGCTCCCTTAACTTTTTATAAAGCCATTTCCGGTATGATATGGTGTGAAATGGCATACCTGGTTAGTTCCGCGTTAGAATCAACCAAAAGCTTCTGCATGATCTTTTTTCGGTAAGAACTTACGGTTGTGAGTGCAAGTGAGAGTGATTGTGCTATCTGTGTAGTCGTCTTTCCCAGGGCCAATTGTTTCAGGATCTCAATCTCTTTACCTGTAAGTTTTTTATGCGGATTTGTTTCTGTTTCAAGTTGCCTCAGAATTCTTTCTGCAATTCCTGTGCTGATATATTTTTTCCCTGCAATGATCTGCCGAATGGCTTTGATCAATTCCTCCGGTGCTGTTCCTTTGTTAAGGTAACCGGCTGCTCCAGACTTTAAAACCCTTACTGCATATAGCTCTTCAGGATATACGCTTAAGATCAGAACTGGCAAATCGGGCTTCATTAATTTGATCATCGCTAATGCTTCGATGCCGTTTTTGCCGGGCATATTCAGGTCGGAGATCACAAGGTCCCAGTTGTGAAGGGCTACTTCTTTTAGCAACGCCTCGCCATTGTCTACATCCACTATCTCAGCGTCGGGGTATTCGTCTCCCAGAATCCTCGCAAGTCCCTTGCGTAGCAGGCTGTGGTCATCGGCAATAATTATCCGATCCATTTTTTTTATAGCAAAGGACCGTCAATAAAAGAGAATAGGCAATAGAAGAGCCTGTGTTAATTGGATAGTGGTTGTACTACCGCATGTATAGATATCTATAGTTACGCGTCAATATCAGAGATAATATGATGCGAAATGGCATAGCGGGTAAGCTCTGAATTGGTAGTTAAATTGAGTTTGCTTAAAATTCTGCTGCGGTGCGTGCTTACCGTTGTTAATGCCAATGAAAGCGATTCGGCAATTTGTGTTATGGTTTTGCCTATGGCCAGTAATTTGAAGATCTCAAATTCTTTGTTAGTCAGCAATTCGTGTGGTTGTTTTTCTGTATCAACCTGTGTCAGTAATTTTTCTGCTATTTCCGGTGTGATATATTTTCTGCCCAATGAGATGCGTTGAATAGCGGTAATCAGCTCTTCAGGGGCCGAATTCTTATTCAGGTAGCCAGATCCGCCAGCCTTCAAAACCCTTACTGCATATAGCTCTTCCGGGTAAATGCTTAAAATTAATACGGGTAATTGTGGCTTTATTAATTTGATCTGTTCCAGCGCTTCCAGTCCGCTTCTGCCCGGCATATCAAGATCTGAGATCACGAGGTCCCAGTCGTGCAGGGTTACTTCTTTCACCAACGATTCGCCATCGGCCACTTCTGTTATTTCTGCAGAAGGGTATTCGTCTTTCAGAATCTGTATAAGTCCCCTCCTGATAAAACTATGATCGTCTGCTAATATGATTCGTTTCATTTTTACTCAGGTTAGTTTATTTTTATCAACGGCAATCTAACATGGATTTTAGTCCCTTTTCCAATTGCAGATACCAATTCGAATTCTCCGTGTAAAGCACGAACCCTTTCTTTCATACCTAAGATACCATAGGGTTGTCTTGATTTGGGATGTTCTGCTTCGGGGTCAAACCCTTTGCCATTATCTTCAATCGTAACATCGATATGATCGTCTGCAATTTGAATGTAAGTTACTACTTTATTAGCCTCCGCGTAGCGGGTGATATTAGTAAGTGCCTCCTGAAATATCCGGAAAAGGCAGGTTGAAACCTGCTCCGGTAAGTTGAGTTCTCTTTCTGCTGTGATCAGCTCAAGCGGGATGCCTGTGTTTGCCGTAAACTGTTTGGAATGCCACTGCATCGCATCCAGCAGGCCATGATCGTCGAGGATGGTTGGACGCAATTCATTTAATATTTTTCTGAGTGCCACATTACTGCCATCCAGCAATTCTAATACACCCTTTAGTTTTTCTTTGACAACAGGGCTGTCTTCGGTGGTCTTTTTATTGATCCAGGCCAGGTCCATTTTCATGGCAGTAAGCTGCTGACCCAGTTCATCGTGCAATTCGCGGCCGATTCTTTTTCGCTCTTCCTCGCGGATTGTTTGGAGATAGGTAGTAAGCTCCTGTAATTGTTTTGATGTTTTGTTGATCTCCAGTTGGGTATTTTTAAGATCAGTGATGTCCTGCGTGGTCCCGTTTATACGTATAGGGGCACCCTTTTTATCGGTTATCAATTCTCCTGTTGCTAACATATAGCGGACACTGCCATCTTTTCTGATGAGTCTGAATTCAAATTTTCCGGAGGCTTTTTTATGTGCAAGGGTATTTTCGAAAATATCTTTTACGGACTGCCTGTCCTCCGGATGTATTCTTTCAAAAAAAGTTTCCAGTGATATTACCTTTTTGTCCAATGTTTCTTCAAAAAGATGGTACATCTGGTCAGACCAGTAATTTGTTTTGTGCACCAGGTCTATTTCCCAATAACCAATGTGTGCAATTTTTTGAGAGAGTTTTAATTGGTCAATGGTGCTTGCGATTTTTTCTTCAGCTTTTTTACGTTCAGTAATATCCGTGATGGTGCCCACATAGCCAACAATCCTGTTGTTGGAATCCAATTCGGGCAATGATTGTGCCATTACCCATTTTATGTTACCATCTGGATGCCTGAATCTAAATTCGAATACGGCAAGTTTGCCATCCTGACTTACTTTGAGCCAGTTATTGGCTAAGTATTCCCTGTCATCTTCGTGTATCGAAACTAACCACCCATTTCCAAGCGCATCAATGCGGGGCAAGCCTGCAATCTCACTCCAGCGTGGGTTTACGTACGTTACAAGGCCTTCTTTATTGGTATGAAAGATACCAACAGGTGCTACTTCAGAAAGTTTTTGGTAGCGCCTTTCGCTTTTAAGCACAGACTCTTCTGCTTTTTTACGGATAGCTTCTTTGTCAAAAACTTCGAGCGAAAATGCAATATCCGCGGTTATTTTTTCAAGCAGGTCGATCTCTTCTTTATCAAAAAAGTTTTTTGTATCTGCATATAAAGTAAATGTTCCGATTATCCTGTTATATTTTTTGATGGGCAAAGAGATGGAAGAGTAATAGTGTCTTTTTAAGGCTTCATCACGCCAGGGCGCCATTCTGCTATCGGTTTCTACATCATTGCAAAACGAGGGCTTGCCTTCCTTTATAGCAGTTCCGGATGGCCCCTTTCCTTCGGGTGATTTTTTGTCGGCAATAATTTTGATCACTTTTAAATAATTCAGATCCAATCCATCATACATAACCGGGTTTACCTGCAAGGTTTTTTCATCAAGCAATCCAACCCATGCCATTCTGAATTTTCCAACCTCAATGGCTATTTTACAGGCTTCTTTGAAAAGGGTTTGTTCATCATGTGTCCGGATAATCATCTCATTAACATCACTGATGAAGTGGTATAAGCGGTTTGTTTTTGAGAGTTTTTCTTCTGTTAGTTTTTTTTGCGTTATATCTCTGAAATAAACAGAAACGCCATCGGTTGAAGGGTAGATATGATTTTCGAGCCAGAGATCATTTTCCGGATGCCATTGTGCATTTGTTACATACTGTTGTGTTTCCAGTGCCCTGTGAAAAGCCTTGGTGCTTTCTTCATTGAAAACTTTTGGAAATTTTTTCCATAGGTTTTTGCCAATAACCTTATCCTGCTTACAATGCAGCAGGTCTGCCGCTTTTGTATTGAGGAAAATGAAATTCCAATTGGTATCAAGGGCTAAAAAGCCTACATCAACCCTGTTGAAGATATTATTAAGTTCAGCGGTTCTGCTTGCAAGTTGCTTTTCTAATTCCATTCTGAATTTATTTAGCCTTTCTTCCTCCTTTTTGTTTTCAGTTATATCTTTATTTACTGTTACAACTCCTGTCATCTTCCCCTTATCATCCACAACAGATGATGCAGACATGTAGACATCGATTGATTTTCCGGTTTTTGTTTTTTGAATGACCTCTCCCCTGAAAAAACCAATGGTTTTAAATCGCTTGAGTAATATTTTAGGAGTTGTTATGAGATAATCAGTCTGCAGTAATTCGTATACTCTTTTGCCAACAGCTTCTTCTTCGCGCCAGCCATACATTTGTTCTGCACCTTTGTTCCAGCTTTTGATGACAAAATCAGGGTCTATTGATATTACAGCATCCCGGATATTTTCCATCAGTGCAGCATGGTATTTGGTTGCCCGTTCAGCCTTTACCTGCTCGGTAATGTCTCTGATAATTGCAATTAAGCCTGAGTAATTTCCTTTTTTATCAGGGATGGAAGATGCGCTTATAAATACATTGATAGCTTCGCCATTTCTTTTTTTGTGGATTAATTCCTGCCTGTAAAAACCTTTTGAATAGAGCTCTTGTTTTAATAATTCAAGGGAAGTAGAACCAAAATCGGTTTGGAATAATTCGAAAGCAACCTCACCAATAACCTCATTTTCTTTCCAGCCATAAATTTGCTCAGCCCCTTTGTTCCAGCTTTTGATACGAAAATTTTTATCGAGTGTGACAACTGCATCCCTGACAATTTTCATTAGTGCATTGCAGGAAGCGAGATCTAATACATCACCTTTATTCATGGCCACCTGTTTAATACGGGTGGCGGCAGGGGCAACCTGAGGCGTGAAATTTTTTGGTAACTGCTTTTTCATGCAAAAAGCGTTTGACTCTTAAAAATAACCAATAAATATCAAAAATTCAAATATAACCCTGTGTTATATCCGGCTTACTGGTTTTCCCAAAACTGGCCCATTTTGGCATACGGGAGGTATTGGTTAGATTAGCTATTTGCGGGGAACTGCCGGTTAACTCCTAAACTTATCAAAAACACATGTACGATATCTGTTGCATTGGTCACATTACATTAGATAAAATTGTTACCCCTCATTCGGTAGCGGAAATGGCCGGTGGCACTTCATTTTATTTTTCGAATGCCATCTGCCAGATGGATATTAATTATATGATGGTAACAAGCCTGGCAGAAACCGAGTATCGCTTTATAGCTGATCTGCGTAACAAAGGGATACATGTGAAAGTATTGCCCGGCACACATACCGTTTTTTTTGAAAACAAGTATGGTGAAAATCCTGATGAAAGGACGCAACGTGTATTCCAGAAAGCGGCCCCCTTTACCATTGAACAACTCTTTACTGTAGAAGCACAGGTCTTTCATCTTGGTCCTTTGCTGGCAGATGATATATCTGTGGGATTAATTCAATCATTATCAAAAAAAGGGAAAGTGTCTCTTGATGTGCAGGGATATTTGCGCGAAGTACAGAATGAAAAAGTTTGCCCGGTTGACTGGCCCCATAAAATGGAAGCACTTCCATATATTGATTTTCTGAAAGCCAGTGAGCATGAAATGAAAGTACTGACAGGATTCTCTGATATAAGAGCCGGTGCAAAATGTTTGTATGATTGGGGTGCCAAAGAAGTGATCATTACAATGGGCAGTAAGGGCTCTGTAATTTATAATGGGCAACAGTTTTATGATATTTCTGCTTTTACTCCCCAAGCAGTGGTAGATGGAACAGGTTGTGGCGATACTTATATGGCAGGTTATTTATATCAACGGATTAAAGGAGCAGGTATACAGGAAGCCGGTGAATTTGCCGCCGCGATGGCTACGCTGAATATCGAATCATCAGGTCCGTTTACGGGTAATAAAAATGATGTGTTACAATTGCTGGCAGAAGATAGGGTAAAGGTGTTTTCTGCTGAATGATGAAAATGACCTGTTATGTATTTATCCTCACCCCTTCATCCATTTCCGGTAAGAGGTATCGGATTTTATAGATAAATTGAACTTTCAAACTATAACTCATACCATGAAAAAATTGACAGGGTGTTTTACCCTTATTGGCCTATTAGCGGCCATCACTGGTTTTTCTCAGGAAAAGCCTGAATGGAAAACTGTTTTTGCAAAGATCAACGAAGAAGTACAGGCAAATTCAAAAGCATACAGTACGCTTAAACAGGCAACTGAAACGGTTGGTCACCGTTTAACCGGTTCTGTCAACGGGAAAAAAGCAGAAGAGTTTGCTTTTAACCTGCTGAAGTCTTACGGATTCAAAGATGTACGTTATCAACCATTTGAGGTGGAGAGCTGGAGCCGTGGTTCATTGTCTGTAACAATAGGAACTGAGGAGAATAATCTGCAGCCTGTAAAATCTGTAACACTTGCCTATTCTCCCGTAACGGCCGATGTTACACTGGAAGTAGTTGATATGGGCAACGGTTTGGAAGAAGACTATAATGCCAACCCCGGCAAAACAAAAGATAAGATCGCATTGGTTTACCTTGGGGTATTACCTGGTTCTAAACCTGGTACAAAATCATTACACAGATCAGAGAAAACGGCCCTTGCCACCAAATATGGTGCAAAAGGAATTATCATCATCAACACGGCAACAGGTGGTATTTTGTTAACGGGTACAGCATCTGTTACAGGTAAACTCATTCCAATTCCGGCTGTTTGTATTGGTAAAGAAGATGGATTACAGCTAAGAGAAAAATTAGCCACAGGGAAATTATACAGTCATATTGTGATGAGTAATTTTTCGGGAATGATCAAGGCAAGAAATGTGATTGCAACTATTAAAGGTAAAACGCTCCCTAAAGAGAAAGTAATAGTAGGTGGACATTTAGACAGTTGGGATCTTGCCACCGGGGCCATTGATAATGGAATAGGTTCTTTCTCTGTATTGGACATGGCCAGAACTTTTGCCGTGCTTAAACTGTATCCCGAAAGGACTGTTGAGTTTGTAATGTTTATGGGAGAAGAGGAAGGCCTGCTGGGCTCTAAAGCCTATGTAGAAGCTGCCTTGAAAGATAAAAGCATTGACCAACTTCGTTATATGTTGAATTATGATATGACCAATGACCCCAAAGGTTATTCCACCACTGCCGAAGAAAGTAAGGAACTGTTTCAATCAATCGGCAATATTGCCCACTCGCTCGATACTGCCTACAAAAACACCTTCAGGTCCGGTGCAGGCCTGCATAGCGATCACCAGCCATTTATGTTGCATGGTGTGCCAACAGGCGGCGGTGCAGGCGGTACCTTGCCCAATAATTCAGGGCCTTGTTATCATGCCGACTGTGATGATTTCAGGTTGGTAGATGAGCAAGGCATGAAAAATACAGTTCGATTCAGTACCATGTTATTGTATGGCATTGCTGATTCGAAAGAGATCAGGGCCAAACATTTTACTGATGCAGAAACAAAAGAATTTTTGCTGAAGAACAACCTGAAGGAACCTTTACAGATTGCGGGTGAATGGCGTTGGAGTGATTGAGTTGAGGGGGGCGGCTGTGTGTAGCAATGCAGCCGTGCATTGCCGTGATTGTGCCCTCACAATCACCTTGCTGAGATGGTGTATTGGGTTGGTGTGGGGACACACCAACGGCCTGCCGGCCGGCTGGCCGGCAGCCAGGAAAGTCGCAGAAATTACCCCGCGACTTTCTTATGTACATTATATTCCCTTAATATGGCTCTTCCGCTCCCACCTTTCCTGTATATAATATGAAACTAAAACCGTGCATAATCCAGTGATCATACCTGCTCCCACGTCCAACGGAAAATGTTGCGCCAGGTAGATCCTTGAATAGCCTGCCAGTAAAGCATATACAAATCCAACCGGGACCACCCATCTTTTTTTCATCAGCAGGCAGGCTAATAAAAAAATGGTAAATGCGGTACCAGTATGCCCGGATGGAAAACTATATGCCGTATGCAGTTCCACACCCGGCACAGTATGTATGGCATTGATATCCGCAATGGCCGCAGTGGGCCTGGGTTCTGCGGGGAATACATAATTTTTAGTGAGCTGCGTAATCAGTGTAGATACAATGATGGCTGCTATCAATAATGGGAATTTGTTTTTCCTGTAAATAAAGAAAAGGATGGCTATCGCTATCCATACAAGCCCGTCACCAAGATTGGTCCAGTATTTGAAAAAAGCATCGGCAGCTGGACCCAGATCTGTATTCATCTGCAGAAAAAAAGCATTCTTGCCAATTACAAAAGAACTGATAACAAGAAATAATGCTGTTACCAACGTAAGGAAGAAACCGATCTGAAAGTTTTTGTTGTTGCGAAAGGGACTGGTAGTCATCAGGCTATCTGCTTTATGCAAATCTACTACTTGTGGGCTTTTATCCGAACGCAAAAAAAAGTCCCGCCGGTTAAGGCGGGACACTAAAAGGAAAGAAATTAAAATCCTATATCACACCAGCCAGTTCAAGGCTGCGTTTTTTTAAATTAACGATATCAAGGTTATCAATGATCGGATCAATGGATAAGATCAGTGAAGTGCCGTTTTCTCTCCACCAATTGTTGTCGGTAAGCTGGTTTACGTGCAGCACCCCAATCAGGTATTTTCTGTCCGCCTCAGCATGCCATTCTTCAATCCATTCAAATTTTTCCCTTGGAATAAATTTCCAGTCATCAAAACTCAGATAAACCTTCAGGTAATAATCGTGAGCGAGTTCATTCGGCTGGTGATGGTACAGTTTTTTGTATTCATAGCGATAGTCGTATCTCAATGCGGCAATATCACTTAACACGGCTGATGCAGTTGGGAAGCTGCCCGCGCCTTTCCCATAAAAAAATTGTTTGTCTGCAAAGCCGCTTTCTATCACTACACCATTGTATTCATTTTTTACGAATGATAGAGGCCCGTTCTGCCTGACAAACTGCGGTAATACAAACGCTGCTACCTGCCCGTTTTTCAGTTTTTTGGCCTGTGCCACCAATTTGATGTCGAAGTTTTTTTCTTTTGCAACTACTGCGTCGCTGAGCTGAATATTCTGGATGCCGGTAAAGAGAATATTGTTCGGGTGTTCAACAATGCCGTATGCATGGTTGAGCAGGATCGTCCATTTGTTTATGGCATCATAGCCCTCCACATCCAGTTTGGGATTACTTTCGGCAAAACCCAGTTGCTGTGCGAGAAGCAGTGCAGACTGGAAATCGAGCTTGTCTTCAAACATTTTGGTGAGGATAAAATTGGTCGATCCGTTTACAATAGCCCTGATAGAATGCAGCAGGTCGTTATCATAATATTCTTCCAGGTTACGTATTACCGGTATTGATGCACAAACTGCTGCCTCGTATAAGAAAGGTAAACCTGTTTCCTGTTGCATCTCAAGTATTTCAGGCAAGTGTTCAGCAATCATTTTTTTGCTGGCGCTTACTACTGCTTTGCCATTTCTTAAAGCAATAGATACGATCTCAAATGCTGCATTGGCATCATCAATCACTTCTACTATCACATTGATGCTGTCATCAAATAACAGGTCTTCTTTTTCTGTGGTGAATAAAGAGGCAGGTGCATTCCTTGTTTTGCCGGGATGCTTGATACATACTTTTTTGATACTGGCTTTCAGGGAAGGCGTTTGTTGTAAAATTTTATAAAGACCTTCGCCTACTACGCCAAATCCGAAAAGCCCGATGGTTAATTGTTTGTGTGCGTCCATTGTTGTTGTCGTTACTTTATTTTTTTATAAAATCACTGATCACATTTCCTATTTTTTCAAACTCGAGTAAAAAACCATCATGCCCGTAATCAGAATCAATAATGGTATGTACCGAGCCACTGATATTTTCTGCAACCAATTGTTGTTCCTGTGGCGGAAACAGCAGGTCGGAGCTGATGCTTACCACAAGCGTTTTTGCTTTTATTTTTTGCAGGGCCGCAATAGCTGATGATCTGCCGCGCCCTACATGGTGTGCATCCATTGCTTTGCTGAGGAAGAAATAGCTGAAGGCATTGAACCGTTGCACCAGTTTTTTACCCTGGTACTGCTGATAGGATTCACTTTTATACTGAACGATTTTCTCAATATCAGTTTCCTGCTGGCTTATCTGGTATGTATGATAATTACGATACGATAAAAGCGCTATTCCCCTTGCTACAGCCATCCCCTGCAAACCCGCTTCCGGCTCTTTGTTTTTCCATGTAGGATCATTTTCAATGCAATGCCGTTGCGTGGCATTGAAAGCGATACCCCATGGCGAATGGAAGCTATTGGTTGCCAAAGGTACGATATATGTGAAAAGCGAGGGGTCTCCTACCGACCATTCAAGTAATTGTTGCCCGCCCATAGAGCCGCCAATACCAATATGGATATGCTGAATACCAAGGGAATCCTTTAATTGCTGATAAGCACGGATCATATCCCTTGTTGTAAACCAGGGAAAATCATGAAAATAAGGATTGCCTGTGGCGGGATCAACATCCAGAGGACCAATGCTGCCATAACAACTGCCCGGCATGTTTACGCAGATAATGAAGTATTTGGCAGGGTCGAATAATTTATTTTCTCCCACAAGCCCAGGCCACCATTCTGCTGCTTTACTATTAGCTGTGAGTGCATGAAAGATCCATACTACATTATCTTTCTGCTCATTCAATTTACCATAGGTTGTATACGCAAGATGAAATCGCGGTAATTCAATACCCGATTCAAGAATGAATGGCTGTTGTGAGTGAAATAATTTCATCACTTGTACTTGTTATGTTCTAAACCGGAGAGAATATCGAATATTGAACAGGGAATCTTGAATGCAGAAGTATTGGGTACTTCATTATTCAATATTCCCTATTCAATAGTTATTATTTTGAAAATACCTGTGCAAATGCCTGCTCAAAATCTGCTTTGATATCATCAATATGTTCAAAACCTACGCTGATGCGGATCAGGTTGGGTTGCACACCCGCTGCAAGCTGCTCCTCTGCACTCAACTGCTCGTGCGTAGTAGAGGCAGGATGGATAGCCAAAGTTTTTGCATCACCCACATTAGCCAGGTGGCTCGCCAGTTTTAACGAATTGATGAATGTGCTCGCATTTTCTTTTGGCCCTTTAATTCCAAAATTCAATACGCCACCAAAACCATTCTTGAGGTATTTCTTAGCGAGTGTATGGTATTTGTCGGTGCTGAGGCCTGAGTATTGCACAAAATCCACATGCGGATGTTTCTCCAGCCATTGTGCCAATGCCAGTGCGTTATCAACCTGCCTTTGTACACGCAGGCTTAGTGTTTCAAGCCCTTGTATTAACAGGAATGCGTTAAACGGACTTTGCGATGCGCCAAAATCGCGCAAACCTTCAACCCTTGCCCTGATGATGAAAGCAATGTTGGGTAAACCCAATGGATTACCTTCTCCAAATACATCCCAGAATTTTAAACCATGGTAACCTTCACTTGGTTCGGTAAATTGAGGGAACTTACCGTTGGCCCAGTTATAGTTACCACCATCTACAATTACACCGCCAATAGTTGTGCCATGGCCGCCTATCCATTTGGTTGCCGATTCAACAACAATATTGGCGCCATGTTCCAATGGGCGGAACAAATAGCCTCCTGCACCAAAAGTGTTGTCAACAATCAATGGCAGGTCATGTTTTTTTGCAATGGCTGCAAATTTTTCAAAATCAGGAACACTTAACCTTGGGTTGCTGATTGTTTCCAGATAGATCGCTTTTGTTTTGCTGTCGATATATTTTTCAAAACTTTCCGGGGTGTCACCATCTGCAAAGCGTACTTCAATGCCAAGTCTTTTAAAAGCAACTTTGAATTGATTGTACGTTCCGCCATACAAAAAGGAAGTACTTACAAAATTATCTCCTGCCTGCAGAATATTGTTAAGCGCCAGAAACTGTGCAGCCTGTCCGGAACCTGTGGCCAGTGCGGCTACACCACCTTCCAATGCAGCAATGCGCTGTTCAAACACATCGGTTGTTGGGTTCATGATGCGGGTATAAATATTCCCGAATTCTTTCAGTCCAAATAAATTGGCAGCATGTTCTGTATTGTTAAAACCAAATGAAGTGGTTTGATAAATAGGAACGGCTCTCGCTTTTGTTGTTGGGTCTATTTGCTGACCCGCATGTAATTGTAAGGTTTCGAAATGGAGTGCTTGACTCATACAAGTTGATTTTGTGGTTAATTCAATTAAAAATGATGTGATAAGTAGTTGGACCAGCTTTTAGTCCGGGTAAGATATAGTTATGCCATACGGCAACAACAGCACATGCAACAAATACAGCCCTTGTTTAAGGCTCCGGGTATGTAATAGGTATTTGTGATTGTTTTCATGTATTATCCCACAAAACTAATAGACTTTTAATTGAATTGCCAAATATTATTTTTTAAAAGGTTTAATTATTTGTTAAGCTGGTTGTTTGCAATGCCGGTTGACTGGCTTTTATTTTATCAAAAGTCTGTTCAATATCGGCCAGCAGGTCTTCTGCATCTTCGAGCCCGATGGACAAGCGAATAAGGCTGTCAGCTACACCGGCGGCTCTTCTTTTTTCTGCAGGAATAGTTTTATGGGTCATGTTGGCAGGATGAGACACTAAGCTTTTAATACCGCCCAGGCTTTCGGCCAGCTTAAACAGTGTGGTTTGTGTAACAAATTGCAGCGCGGCTTCTTCCGTGTCTGTTTTTAAAGTGAAGGATACGATCCCGCCAAAGCCTTTGGATTGTTTTTTGGCAATATCGTGATTGGGATGTGTAGTCAGCCCGGGATAAAATACTTTATCAACAGCAGGATGTTTTTCTAAAAACTGTGCTACTGTTAATGCAGTTGCGCAATGTTGTTTTACTCTCAGGTGCAAAGTTTCAATGCCGCGTATCACCAGCCAGCTATCGAAAGGTGCGAGTATTGCGCCACAGGCGTTTTGCAGGTATTTGATCTTATCGCCAAGTTCTTTGTCTTTGGTTACAACAAGCCCTGCAATCAGGTCGCTATGACCACCAAGGTATTTGGTAGCGCTGTGTATCACAATATCAGCTCCCAGCGAAAGAGGCTGTTGCAATACGGGTGAAGCAAAAGTATTATCCACACACAGTAAACATCGGTTGGCTTTGGCCAGTTTGGCAATGGCTTCTATGTCGGATATTTTTAACGTAGGGTTGGTAGGCGTTTCTACCCAGATCAGTTTTGTTTTTGGGGTGATGGCATTGAAAAGATTTTCAACATTGGTTGTATCCACATAATTCACTGTAATGCCAAACTTCTCATATACGTTGGTGAACAAACGAAAAGCACCGCCATAAATATCATCTACTGCCAGTATCTCATCACCGCTTTGTAATAATTTAACAATGGCATCAATAGCTGCCAGTCCACTGCTGAACGCAACACCAATGGTGCCTTTCTCCAGTTGCGCAATTAGTTGTTCTAATGTAGCGCGTGTAGGATTGCCTGTTCTTGCATAATCATATCCTTTGTTTACACCAGGCGCTTCCTGTACAAACGTAGAGGTCTGGTAAATGGGAACAGAAATAGCTCCGGTTAATGGATCAACGGGAATGCTGTGGATCAGTTGTGTAGCTGTGCTCATTGTTAAGTGGTTTGCCCCCCGGCCCCCTAAAGGGAGAGATGGGAGAGGTTTAGAATTTTGTAAAAATTCTTTTTAAAACTTAACAAGAGGGTAGAGCAGGAACTTACCGATGTGCTTTTTATTTCTTCCTCCCTCACACCCCCTTCAGGGGGCCTGGGGGTAAGGGTAAAAAAAAAGCTCATCCGGTAAGTCAGATGAGCTTGAATATGATATACCACACAAGGGTGGATCAGTTTGCAAACTTTTACTCTGACTTATCTTTTCCCGCCATACGACGGGATCGGAGTTGGCACCTTCATACAACTGAGTAAGAAGTATGGGTTGCCAAGGCTTCATCGGGCCAAATTCCCTCTGCCTTTCTTGATAAGTGATCTAAAGAACTGGCGCAAAGGTAATGGCACGGATTTCAATTTTCCAAATAAAAGTCTATAAAATTAGTAGGAAATTATTTAAAACCCAATGTGGATAAGCGTTTCAGGAGGAAATTATTTTTTAGATGAGGTAAATGTTTTATAAAACCCTAACCGTAAACCCGCAGAACTGGCATTAAGGTCAACTGCCAGCTTGCGGCCAAAATAGGCCAATCCAATGCCAATTGATGCCCTTGCGCTTGTATAATTGTAGACACTGGTTGGCGCGCCAATATTTTTGACAGTATAACGTGATTGCCGGGATACAATCTCTACCGATCCCATGCCAAAAACTTTCCACCTTTGATTTTTGGTTATATCCAGGTATGCGCGGGTAAAAGGGGCAATACCCAGGTCGTAATAAGTATTGATGGTCTCGCTAATACCGGTACCATTGGAATTATTTTTTGATCGCAGGAATCCAAATGTAGCCTGTCCGCCAACTATCCAGTTCCTTTCCAGGGCCCATCCAAAAGTTGGAACAATATTTAAACCATATTCGTTGTGAAAACTGCTGATATCCAACGCTAAATTGGTATAATACATATCACCGGCTATAAGATTGGTTTGAATACCAACAAGTTTGGCTCCTTTTTCTAATTGCGCATTAGCTGTTATGCCAATGAATAGGAGAAGAATGAAGGATATTTTTTTCATGAGTATAATTTAGTATATAAAATTAGCAAATATGATGCCGGTTTATTTTGTGTTTTTGTTGAACGGTAAGCACTAAGCCTTTTTCGGCTTTTGAATGTTAGTACATTTGATCCCTATTGAATAATGGCATGGCAAAACAACTAAGTAAGAAAACAGAAGTGAAGGAGATCGTATTAGCAGATGACCTGATAGAAGTATTTGGTGCGAAAGAACATAATCTTAAGAATATTGATATCGCCATCCCCAAAAATAAATTGGTTGTTTTTACCGGGGTAAGCGGCAGTGGTAAATCTTCACTCGCATTTGATACCATTTATAACGAGGGGCAACGCCGTTACATGGAAAGCTTCAGTGCCTATGCCCGCCAGTTTATGGGCGATATGGAGCGGCCTGATGTAGATAAGATCACCGGCCTTTCGCCCGTTATTTCCATCGAACAAAAAACAACCAATAAAAATCCCCGTTCTACTGTTGGAACAGTAACAGAGGTATACGATTTTCTCCGGTTATTATATGCAAGGATAGGAGAGGCATACAGTTACAACACCGGCAAGAGAATGGTGAAGTTTAGTGAAGAAGAAATTGTAGACAATATCTTCACTAAATACAAAAACAAAAAGATCAGTTTGCTGGCACCACTGATCCGAGGCAGAAAAGGGCATTACAGGGAACTGTTTGAAGACATCCGCAAAAAAGGTTTCTTAAAAGTGAGGGTAGATGGAGAAGTGATGGACCTTACACCCAAGCTGCAGGTTGACCGTTATAAGATACACGATATTGAAGTGGTGATAGACCGCCTACAGGTAACAGACGATATGAAAGTGCGTTTGAGCCAGAGTGTGCAGCAGACTTTGAAGATGGGTAAAGAGTTAATGTTCCTGTTGCTGAACGATACCAATAAAACCATTCAGTATTCCAAGCAATTGATGTGTGAGGATACCGGTATCAGTTACGAAGAGCCATCGCCAAATGCATTTTCTTTTAACTCGCCCTACGGTGCCTGTCCTGTTTGTAAAGGATTAGGCAATGTATATAGCATCAGCATGGATGCTATTATTCCAGACACAAAACTCAGTGTAAAAGAAGGCGGTATTATTCCACTTGGCGAACAACGTGATGCTTATTTGTTCCGTAATGTTGAAACGCTTGCTAAAAAAAATAAGATCAGTCTTGATAAACCGATCAAAGACCTTCCAACTGCTTCATTAAATATTTTATTGTACGGAAATGCAGAAGGTGGTTCACTGGAAGTGTCCGATATGGACGAAGCCGCAGGCAGTCAGCCTTATGAAGGCGAGTTTGAGGGTATTATCCCCATGTTAAAAAGATGGTTTTCGGGTAACAGCCAGAGTGAGTCTTTACGCGAATGGGTGGAAAAATTTATGGAGCTGAAAATATGTATCACATGCGAAGGCGCAAGACTTAAAAAAGAAAGTCTTTGGTTTAAAGTGGACGAAAAAAATATCTCCGAACTCAGCAACATGAACCTGGATAAATTACTGGCCTGGTTTGATGCTATTGAAAAAAGATTAAGTAATAAGCAAAACCAGATCGCCAAAGATATCCTGAAAGAGATCCGTGAGCGGGTGCAGTTTTTGCTGGACGTGGGATTAACCTATCTCTCACTCAACCGTCCTTCCAGAACCCTTAGTGGCGGCGAATCGCAGCGGATACGGCTGGCAACACAGATAGGCTCGCAGTTGCAGGGTATTACGTATATCCTGGATGAACCCTCCATCGGTTTGCACCAGCGCGACAATCACCAGTTGATCATTGCTTTGCAAAACCTGCGCAATATAGGCAACAGTGTATTGGTGGTTGAGCATGATAAAGATATTATGATGGCCGCTGATCATTTGGTTGATATCGGGCCAAGAGCGGGTTTGTACGGCGGACATATTGTTGCAGCAGGTACGCCAAAAGAAGTGCTGAAGAGTGGTTCTGAAACCGCTTTGTATTTGAGCGGTAAAAAAAGTATTGCTGTTCCCGCAGAAAGAAGAAAAGGTAATGGTAAACTGCTGGAACTGAAAGGCGCAAAGGGCAACAACCTGAAGAATGTAGATGTTGTATTTCCATTGGGCAAATTAATTGTTGTGAGCGGAGTGAGTGGCAGTGGTAAATCAACCCTCATTAATGAAACGCTATATCCGCTTCTGTCGAAGCATTGTTATAACAGCCGTGTTACGCCCATGCCGTTTAAAAGTATTAAAGGATTGGAGCATATTGATAAAGTGATCGAGATAGATCAATCGCCCATCGGTCGTACACCGCGCAGTAACCCTGCCACCTATTGCGGATTTTTTACCGAGATAAGAACTTTATTTGCTGCCATACCTGAAGCCAAGATACGTGGCTACAATGCCGGCCGTTTTTCCTTCAACGTAAAAGGTGGCCGTTGTGATGTGTGCGAAGGCGGTGGCATGCGCGTGATAGAAATGAATTTCCTTCCTGATGTGTATGTGCATTGCGAAAAATGCAATGGCAAACGATACAACCGCGAAACACTTGAGATCCGTTACAAGGGAAAATCAATTAGTGATGTGTTGAATATGACAGTAGATGAGGCCTGTGAATTCTTTCAGCCGGTTGCTTACCTGTACAGGAAAATAAAAGTATTGCAGGATGTGGGCCTGGGGTATATTACCCTTGGCCAATCGGCTGTAACCCTTAGCGGTGGCGAGGCCCAGCGTGTAAAATTAGCAACGGAACTAAGTAAAAAAGATACCGGTAAAACATTTTATATACTCGATGAACCTACAACGGGTCTGCATTTTCAGGATATCCAGCACCTGCTGGATGTGCTTGATAAATTGGTTGACCGTGGCAATACCGTACTGGTTATTGAACACAATTTAGATGTGATCAAAGTAGCAGATCATATTATTGATCTCGGCCCTGAAGGTGGTGACGGCGGCGGAACTATTTTATTTGAAGGCGTTCCCGAGAAAATGGTGAATGTAACAAAGAGTCACACTGCCAGGTTCCTGAAAACAGAATTGGGATTATAATCCTCTGCGAAAACTCCCTGTTCTCTGCGGCTCTGCGGTGACTGGAGATTGTTTATCACCGCAGAGAAGCAGAGGTTTCGCAGAGGAACAAATTAGTATTAGTCTAAAATCATTTCTACATGCTGAATACCATCTTCCAGATAAATATCACTGGTTTGCACAAACCCGAAGGACGCGTAAAAGTTTTTAAGATATAATTGCGCGCCAATTTTGATAGGCCCTTCCCCAAATAATTCATGGCAGGCTTTAATAGCCTCTGCCATCAAAATTTTTCCCACCCCGGTTCTGCGGTAAGCGGGTGAGCTTACTACCCTGCCTATAGACATCTGCTCATACATCAATCCCCTGGGAATTAACCTGCAATAGGCGGCCAGGTTATCGCTGTCGCGGATCAGTAAATGGTACGAGTTTTGGTCGTTATTATCTGCATCCAGAAACACGCAGTTTTGCTCTACCACAAATACCTCATCGCGCAGGCGCATAATGGCATATAACTCATGAGGGGTAAGATTGTTGAAGTGCTTGTAATAAATGGTAAAATTCCGTTCAGCCATTGTGTTCCGTTTTAGGGTGTGCCTGTCAAGTTGTAGGGCAAAAATAGCGGTAGAACCACAATAATTTCACACCTTTGCCACTTTATTGCAATAACCCCCAACAACAGTTGTTGAACATGTCAAAGAAAATCGCCATCATTGGAGCCGGCCCTGCAGGATTAACTGCTGCTTATTTATTAGGTAAGGCAGGCCAGGATGTTACGGTGTTTGAGAAAGATCCCCAATATGTTGGTGGTATCTCACGCACGGAAAGTTATAAAGGCTATCATTTTGATATTGGTGGTCACCGGTTTTTTTCCAAATCAAAAGAAGTAGAAGATTTCTGGACAGAGATACTGGGTGATGAAATGCTCGAACGTCCGCGCAGCTCAAGAATATATTATAACAAGAAATTTTTTTCTTACCCCCTGGTGGCTTTTGAGGCATTAAATAAACTGGGAGTGATAGAGAGCGGATTGTGTGTGATGAGTTACCTGAAAGCAAAAGCATTCCCTGTAAAAAATCCAACCAATTTTGAAGACTGGGTGGTTAACCAGTTCGGGCAGCGTTTATTTAATATTTTTTTCAAAACATATACGGAGAAAGTCTGGGGCATTCCCTGTAAAGAGATCTCTGCCGATTGGGCCGCACAGCGTATCAAAGGCTTATCGCTCAGCAGCGCTATCTGGAATGCATTGTTTAAACCGAAAGGAGGAGGTAGTGATAAGGATAAGGTAATTAAAACACTGATCGATTCATTCCGCTATCCAAAATACGGCCCCGGTATGATGTGGGAAACCTGCGTTGCCAAAAGCAAACAGTTGGGCGTGAAGATTGAAATGAATTGCGGTGTAAAGAATATCAGTACGGCCAATAATAAATGGACAGTTCATACAACCGATGGCAAATCGCCGGATGGTTTTGATTATGTATTATCGTCGGCACCCATGCGCGAATTGATTGCCTCTGTTTCCCCACGCTTTCCTGAAAAAGCATTCAGCTCTGCACAGCATTTGGGATACCGGGATTTTTTAACCGTGGTATTGATCTGTAAGGATGAAGATGCTTTTACTGACAACTGGATATATATTCACGATCCAAGTGTTAAGGTGGGACGTATTCAGAATTTTAAATCATGGAGCCCATTCATGGTGCCCGACCCCAATATGGCATGTTATGGTTTGGAATATTTCTGTTTTGAAGGAGATGGATTATGGACCAGCAGTGATGAAACACTGATCAATCTCGCAAAAAAAGAAATTGAGCAGATAGGGTTAACAAAAGACAGTGCTGTGGTGGATGGCTATGTTGTACGACAGCCGAAAGCTTATCCTGTGTATGATCATGCATATAAAGAAAATGTGGAAGCTGTTCGTGAGGCGCTGAAAGCTTATCCCGGCTTGTATCTGGTGGGACGTAACGGTATGCATAAATACAATAACCAGGATCATAGTATGATGACAGCCATGCTGGCAGCAAAAAATATTATTGCAGGTAAAGAGCTGTACGATCTATGGGATGTGAATGAAGATGCCGAATACCATGAGGGTGGTGCGCGTGGAGCCGAAGAAACAGGGAAGGTATTAGGCAGAATGGTGCCGGAGAGAAATGATAATTAACCATTAATAATTAGTAAGCCGCAGATTCGCAGATTAAACAAATCTGCGAATCTGCGGCTTATCTTTTTTTACATGGTGGGTAATAGGCAGGCATCCGAAAATGATTTATCTTTCTGATCACAAAGATCCTGCTCCATGAAAAAAATTATTGTGTTTTCAGTATTCTTTCTGCTTTCATTCATCAATGCCGATGCGCAGAAAGAAGTTCCGGATACTGTTTATACAGGCATTTATATTACCAGTATACATGATATAGATTTCAAACAGAACGAGTACACCACCAATCTCTGGCTCTGGATGCGTTATAAAAGAAAGGAGTTTGATTTTGTACAAAACCTTGAGATCCCGCAGGCCAAAACTTTTACCAAAATGTATACTACCGTTGATACAAGCGTGGATGGCGTATACGTTTTAATGAAACTACAGTGTGTAATGAAGGACTCGTGGAAGATCGGCAATTTCCCGTTTGATCAGCAGAAACTGCGTTTATCGATAGAGAATTCGCAATTCGATTCCAAATCACTGGTGTTTGTGGCAGATACGGTGGGCAAACATTACGATCCCCGTTTTGTTTTGCGGGGATGGGATATAGACAGTTTTATAATAAGCACCGGCATTAAAGCGTATGAAACAGATTTTGGCGACCGCAACGTAGTAAAACCACATATGGAATATGGAAATTACCGTGTGAGGATGTCCATTAAGCGGGATGCTTCAGAATTGTTCTGGAAAATGTTTCTTGGCATGTATGTGGCATTTCTGATCTCATATATCTGCTTCTATATTCACGCAGATAATATTGATTCACGTTTTGGATTAAGTGTAGGTTCGTTGTTTGCTGCTATTGGTAATAAATATATCATTGATTCTTCATTGCCGGAATCAACAACATTTACGTTGGTAGATACACTGCATGGTATGACCTTGTTCTTTATTTTCCTGATTGTGGGAGCTTCGGTGTATTCACTTTCACTGGTGAAAAAGAATAATCATCAAAAAGCGAACCGGTTTGATATGATTGCTGCACAGGTGATCCTGGTAATTTATGTGATTGCCAATGCTTATTTTATTACGAAGGCAAAACTGGGGCATTAGAAGCGGGCTAGCCGCTTTGCAGCAAAAAAATCGATGTGGCTTAAGGAATGTTCTGTGGGTGCCAACCTTTGCGTGCCTGAATCAATTATGGGTAAACATATTTAACGGGCATCCTTATTGGATAAATATTTTAATACCCATATTTCCCCTTCCATTTTTCCTTCAAAAATTTCCGCAATTCATTCTCTCTTGCGTTATTTCCGGGATCATAAAATTTACTGCCTGCTATTTTTTCGGGCAGGTATTCCTGCTCAATAAAATTGCCTTCGCCCAGATGAGAGTATTGATAGCCTTTCCCATAATCCATATCCTTCATCAGTTTGGTTGGTGCATTGCGGATATGTAAAGGAACGGGCAGGTCGCCATATTGCTGAACGGCACTTTGTGCGGCGGCTATGGTTGTAACGGCCGCATTGCTTTTGGCAGATGAAGCGAGATAAGTAACACATTGCGATAAAATGATGCGACTTTCAGGGTAACCGATCTTTGAAACCGCATCAAATGTTGCGTTGGCCAGTAACAATGCATTGGGATTGGCATTGCCAATATCTTCACTGGCAAAAATGAGCATGCGGCGGGCAATGAATTTTACATCTTCGCCACCTTCTATCATCCGGGCAAGCCAATACATGGCGCCATTGGGATCGCTGCCCCGCATGCTTTTAATAAAGGCTGAGATGATATCGTAATGCTGCTCGCCCTGTTTATCGTAGAGGGCTATTTTTTTCTGTGCCACCTGCATTACAAGGGCATTTGTAATAGCAAGCGCTGAACTTTTGGAAAGTTTAGAACTTTCCAAAAGTTGGGTTTGTATAACAAGGTCAAAAAGGTTAAGCAGTTTTCTGCCATCACCGCCGCTGATATTAATGAGGGCCTCTGTTTCTTTCAGCTCAATATTTTTTGTTTTCAGATCCTCATCTTTTTCGATGGTTTGTTTTAAAAGCTTAACCAGGTCTTTTTCCTGTAATGCCTTTAATACATATACCTGGCAGCGACTAAGCAACGCGCTGTTTACTTCAAAAGAAGGATTTTCAGTTGTAGCACCAATCAGTGTGATGATCCCCTTTTCTACGGCTCCTAACAGGGCATCCTGCTGACCTTTATTAAACCGGTGTATCTCATCAATAAATAAAATAGTGCCTTTGTGTTGTTTGGCTTCTTCAATTACCTCTCTCACTTCTTTCACACCGCTGCTGATGGCGCTGAGTTGAAAGTAGGGTACCTGTAATGTGTGGGCAATAATATTGGCAATGGTTGTTTTGCCAACTCCGGGTGGTCCCCATAGTATCATTGAGGGTACCCTGCCTTGTTCGATGGAACTGCGTAAAATACTTCCTTTGCCGGTCAGGTGTTCCTGTCCAACAAGATCGTCCAGTGTTTCAGGGCGCACTCTTTCAGCTAAGGGTATACTATTGTTCACACCTGAAAAGTAACAAAAATTTGGAAGGGGAACTTGCTGTGTTTATGCACCTCCTAAAAAAATCAGGATGCTGTCTGTTCATTAAACAGGTAACCATATTTTTTGAGCAGGCGGAAATTAAGCGGGATATGCACCAGTGTCAGAATACCTACAAATAACAGGAAATAGGCAGCCATTTTCATTGCCTGAACAAACAGCTCTGTTGTAAATGTTGGTGGAACTGTGGGCTGACTTTCCAGGAACCGGCCAAGAAATTGTTTCAGGTCTGCATCACTTAGAAGGAATATACCAATCGAGTTTGTGAGAAATGTTAGTCCCATAAATGCTGCCACATACCCATTCACTTTTATCCAGTCTTTCAGCGATGGCTTGCAGGGTTTATTAATGTCGATTCCCCTTGTTAAAAAATAAAGGCTTGCAAAACTATAGATCACAAATCCTGCCATCACAAAAACCACAAATAACATAGAAGGGTTGGCAAGGGCCATAAACAGCATAAAAAAATCCATCACGCCAAATAAAGCTGCAATGGGTATTAGTATAAAAGTGAGTATGCGGAAAATGGTCAATGCTTTCATGGGGAGTAAACTGTTTTTGCTACGCAAATGTATCAATAATAATAGCAGTAATATGGGCGGGATATTAAAGAAGCAGATATTTCTTTCCGGGTGTCATGCATGTGCCGGTTTGATTTTTTTGATAGTAATAGCTCATACGCATCCTGTTAAAACAATTCAAAGCACTGCTCAAAACGAATATCCAGAAGTATTTCCGGCAGTAAAATAAAAAAGCCGCAGATTCGCAGATTTAGTTGGTTTTAATCTGCGAATCTGCGGCTAAAAAAGTAAGAGCACTAAGCTTTTAAATTCAGCTTTATCTGCAACTCATCAAACTGTTTCTCATCAATGCTGCTTGGGGCATCCAGCATCACATCACGTCCGCTGTTGTTTTTAGGGAAAGCAATAAAATCGCGGATACTTTCGCTGCCGCCGAGGATTGAACATAAACGGTCAAATCCAAAAGCAATACCACCATGTGGTGGTGCGCCATATTCAAAGGCGCCGAGTAAGAAACCGAATTTATGCAAGGCTTCTTCTTCACTCATGCCCAGCGCCGCAAACATTTTCTCCTGCAATTCTCTTTGATAGATACGGATAGAACCGCCACCAATTTCATTACCATTCAATACCATATCATACGCATTGGCTTTGATATTGGAATAAGGGTGCTCTAAATATTTATCTGCGTTTTCGATCAACGGGTTATTGTTGATCATCACTTCAATATGTTCAGGCTTAGGTGAAGTGAATGGGTGGTGACGTGCAACCCACCTGTTCTCTTCTTCAGCATACTCAAACAGCGGGAAATCCAGTACCCATAAGAGTTTGAATTCGTCTTCTTTTCTCAGTCCGAGGCGTTTGCCCATTTCAAGGCGCAGTTCACTGGCGGCTTTACGGGTTCTTTCTTCGCGACCGGCTAATATCAAAACAAGGTCACCTGTTTCTGCATCTGCCGCATCTGCAATGGCTTTTAGCTGGTCCTCGGCAAAGAATTTATCTACACTGCTTTTGTAAGTGCCATCAGTATTGCATTTGATGTACACCATACCCTGCATGCCTATCTGCGGACGTTTAACCCACTCTGTTAATTCGTCTATCTGTTTACGGGTATATTCACTGCATCCCGGAACGGCAATGGCTACCACTGTTTCCGCATTATCAAATACACTGAAACCACAGGCGCCGGCGCCTATTAAAGTACTTTGCAGGTAAGCGATTTTTCCCGGGAATGTATGTAACGGAAATTTCAGGTTGCCCAGTTTCATACCAAAGCGGATATCCGGTTTATCGTTACCGTATTTCCACATGGCTTCTTCCCAACTGATCCTTTCTACTTCTTCGGTATAATCAATATTCTTTACGTCTTTAAATATGCGTTTGATCAGGCTTTCAAACATGTTCAATATGTCTTCCTGTTCTACAAACGACATCTCACAGTCGATCTGCGTAAACTCCGGCTGCCTGTCGGCACGCAGGTCTTCATCCCTGAAACATTTTACTATCTGATAATACCTGTCGTACCCGCTCACCATCAATAACTGTTTGAAAGTTTGTGGCGATTGTGGTAACGCATAAAACTGTCCCGGATTCATTCTTGAAGGCACCACAAAATCCCTTGCCCCTTCAGGTGTGGATTTGATGAGGAAGGGTGTTTCAATATCCATGAACTGGTTCTCGTGCAGGTAATTTCTGGCAGAGCGGTTTACCGCATAACGCAGTTCCAGGTTTTTCTTAACAGCATTACGTCTCAGATCAAGGAAACGGTATTTCATCCTCAGATCATCCCCGCCATCGGTATCATCCTGGATGGTGAATGGCGGGATCGCGGATTTATTTAAGATCTTAAAAGATTTTACAGCTATCTCAATATCCCCGGTAGGAATATTAGCATTCTTACTGCTTCGTTCAGAAACCTTACCGGTTGTTTGTAATACAAACTCTCTGCCCAGTGGATTGGCATCCAGTAAGCCATTCAGTTCTTCTCCAAATAATAACTGGGTAATACCATAACGGTCGCGCAGATCAACAAAAGTGATCGCGCCAAACTTGCGAACGGTCTGAACCCAGCCAGCCAGGGTTACTTCCTTATTTACATCACTGATCCTTAACTCTCCACAGGTGTGCGAACGATACATAGAATTATTTATTTTTTCGGTTGCTTGTTTTCGTCAGTCGTGAATCGTCAGTCGTCAATCGTGAGTCGTCAATCGTGAGTGGTGAATTGGGAGTTGTTACTTAATTCTCACGCCTCACGCCTCACGCCTCACGCCTCACGCCTCACGCCTCACGCCTCAGGTTTTCGGACCGCAAATATAACCGAAATGCCCCAAGCTGGCCCAATTCAGTAAATTCTGTGCTAAAAACAAGGCTATTTTTGATTTTACGCCATCTTTGTAACCATGACATCAGCTCCTGTATCCAAGAGAGCCCACAGATGGGCCGTTGCGGCTTTTTTCTTTATTGCCGGATTGAGCTTTGCCAGTTGGGCCAGCCGTATCCCGGATATCAAAGCAAAATTGCATATGAGCGATGCTGTTTTGGGTGCCGTATTGCTTGCCCTCCCTGTTGGTTCTATGGTTAGCCTGCTCTTATCCGGCTGGTTAATTGCCAGGTACGGAAGTAAAAAAGTGATCACTGCTGCAGCTATCTGTTATCCCCTTATTTTAATAGGCATCGGAACTGCCAATACGATATGGGAATTGGTTCCTGTTATTTTCCTGTATGGACTAACAGGTAATATCTGCAATATTTCAATCAATACCCAGGCAGTTGGTGTGGAGAATTTATATGGCCGTTCTATCATGGCATCCTTTCATGGCATCTGGAGCCTGGCCGGATTTACGGGTGCAGCTATCGGAACATTGGCCGTATCAAAAAACCTGCCCCCATTTTTTCATTTTTGTTTGATAGCAACGGCCAGCATTCTGGTGATCAGTTATATCCACCGGTATACTTTGTCGAAAGATACCGCGCATGTGGGTAAGACCTTCTTTGTAAAACCCGACCAGGTTTTAGTGCAGTTAGGATTGATCGCTTTTAGCTGCATGGTTTGCGAAGGCACTATGTTTGACTGGAGCGGGGTATATTTTCAAAAAGTGGTAGAAGCGCCCAAAGCATTAACCACATTAGGCTACGCCGCTTTTATGAGTACCATGGCCGGGGGTCGGTTTCTTGGTGATTATGTTGTTACCAAAATTGGCCCTCAAAAAGTTTTGCAGGGAAGTGGCATACTGATCACAATTGGATTGTTTACTGCTGTTTTATTTCCCGGTATCATAACGGCAACCATCGGGTTCCTGTTGGTTGGTATTGGCGTTTCTTCAGTTATACCATTGGTGTATAGCAGCGCAGGAAAATCAAAAACCTTATCGCCCGGCATGGCATTAACTGCTGTTTCTACCATCGGTTTTTTAGGATTTTTATTGGGGCCGCCATTAATTGGTTTCATCGCACAGGCTTTCAGTCTCCGGTGGTCGTTCACATTAATTGCAATCCTCGGGTTTGGCACCACAGTACTGGCCACAAAAATAAAATCCTGGTAAAAAAACCGTGCCTTTGTGCCTTGGTGTGCAAAGATAGAATCTCACACCAGGCACCCCGCGCTCGCCCAAGCTTAGCGGGCGAGAAGGCACGGTTTGGGTGTGGCAATTCAGTACCACTTCAGTTTTTCAATAGTTAAATATTCTCTAAAAGGGTATATTCTTTTCATCTAAACAGTTTTTGGTAGCAGAATTGAATAGGTATCAGTGAAATGATTCTGTAACCTAAAATCTGTTGTATGAAAAGAAGTCTACGCTACCTGCCTTTACTCTTTATTTTAATTTTTGCACAAAGCTGTGTAAAAGCGGTGATCTCACCTGTAGGCCTTTCTGTTCCTGTTACAGGATCATGGGTATTGAGTGAATCATCTCAAACCAATGGATATGGCTGGCATTACTTTAATACCGGGCTTGAGAATGGTGTTTTCCATTTTTATAATGATGGCAGTGCCAAGTTTGATGACGGCTATAACCTGATGCGCGGCTCATGGATTGTACGTAATGTTTCCTCCGGTTATTACGACCGATATGGAAATTATTATAACGACCTGCACCAGTCATTCGAAGTACACGTGTATGATAGCTACACACATGGCTCTGCCGACCTGTATTTTGATGATGTGGTGTTTACGGGCAACCAGCTTGTTGCTACCAATTATTCGGGGGGAATGATTTCGAGATATATTTTCAGCAGGTACTGATTAACAGAAAAGCAGTAATAATGCTGCACCGCCCAGAATAGCTAATACGATAGGTTTCATTGAACTTAGTCATAAGTTGTCAGTTTGCAAAATGGTTAAAACGGTTCCTGAGCCGCACTGCAGCTGCCATTGGAAAGACCATTGGTAAATACATGCAGCCAGTAATGCATTAACAATGCATCACATGCAATAGCTGTAATTACCGGATTGTCTTTGGCCTGAAAATGGTTAAGGAACTATGGGAGTAATATTCCCGGTGGTTTGATGTGCTGGCGAAATCTAAAAAGCAGGAATTCGAGCAAGTGGTTCATATTTCATGGGAGCGAGGCTCCATTTACTTTGATAGCGTAAAGATATAGCTGTAGACGGCACATAATAAAACGGAACAGTGTTCAGCGGGACTTGCGCTTTCACAAGTGGTAAAGCATGTTTGATGAACGGCAAAATGCCTGTTTTTTCGGTGTTTTTGCTACAATGTTTCAAGTTCGTTCCTGTGGCGTGGTTTCCAGTAGGCATAATAAAAAGCAAGTGTGAGAATGCCCAGGGCAAATGGAATCAACGCGAGATGTTTGTAGGTAAGATCGCCAACAAGGTGCCATGAATCAAAACCAAGAAATTCACTGACCATCCAGTACGAGTTGGCAGTGATCCAGATGGTGATAGCGAGGTTATGACAAAGCTCAGACATGAACTGTCTTGTTCTCCATGCAATAACAATTGAAATGATCAGCGTAGGAAAGATCATTGCAATACCGAGTGGCCTCCATACCATGCACCATGCCACATCTTTAAATAACCAGAAAACAATATGGAGGTTTTCCATTTTGCGATAGCCGAGAGGGATGGTGTAAGTTGCTGCCTGATGGTTGTTGTTTGTGGACATTCGTTGTGTTTTTTTACCACAAAAGACACCGCATCTCACAGAAAGATACCTGTGTAAATCTGTGCCTTCTGCGGCAATGTTTTTAATCGCTTGCTGACTAAAAATAAGAAACCTATTTATCCCTGCTTAAAATTTTTGAAAATCTTCTCACATCTGCCATCGGATGAATAGGTGTGCCATGCACAAGATAGTTGACAAACTCCCTGGAGAAATAGGGCGCCAGCGAACAGCCTTTAGTGCCCATTCCATTAAATACGCCAATTGATGATGTTACAGGATGCAGTCCCACAAAAGGTCTTCGCTCCATATTGGCTGGCCTTTCAGCGGCAATATGGTCAACTGTTTCAAAAGGTAATTTCAGCCAATGCCTGAGCTGGGTTTCTGATTTTATTCTGTAATCGTCTGTGGGATTAGTGTTGGTGAAATTCCATTCGTAAGTAGAGCCTACCCAGAAAAGATCTTCCTGCCATGGTACCATGACAAGGCTTTGCTTGAAAATATTTGTTCTTGGTAAACCGGGAACATGTACAATCAAAGCCTGCCCTTTGTTCCGGGCATAAGGCAGGAGGTTAAAATAGGGATTATCAAATCCTGCAACACCTTCGCAAAAAATAATTTTTTGGGCAGTGATGTTTTGGTAAGTGATATGATCAGCCGATACTACACAATCTCCCCACCTGAATACCTGTTCTGATAAAGCATTCATTGACTGCAAACGAATGCGCCATGCTGCAAGCATAGCAGCCAGATCAATCAGCCAGCAGGGATTGATTTCGCCGATGCTGAAATCAAAATTGAAATAATCTTTCCAGCGTTCCGGGTTATCGGGTATGCGCAAATATTCGCTTTCGATGGGTTGTCTCTCTGCAAATGCCAATACCATTTGCGGGGTAGGATGGAAGTCGAGAATATTACATTGGCGGATCAGTGGAATATGTAACTCATTGCCGAATGCTTTGTATGCTTCAACTGCATAGGGCATCAGTTTTTCGATCTCCCATGTTCTTACCATTCTTCTGCCGGTAATGGGATTGATCACCCCACTGGCCACCTTGGTAGAACTGAAAGGCTTGTTCTCATCAATAACAAGAACAGTTTTGCCTGCTTTAATTAATTCGTGGCTTAAAAAAGTGCCGCAGATGCCTTGTCCAACTATGAGATAATCAACATTCATTACTGCTAAGGTCGGTAAAAACGGTTTCGGTAAGAGAAGAACGAAGAAAAAGAGAAAAAGAAATTTCAGAAACGCTTTTTCCTTTGTTCTTCTCTTATCGAAACTAATTCGCCACTCTGATCTTTATGCCCTCTGAATGACTGGTAAATTCAGGCGCGTACATACACTGAATAGTAGCTAATCCAACAGAAAACAAACCGGAATGTGTAATGAATACCGGGTATTCGAAAATATAGGTTCCCTTTGGTAAATAGCTGATAAAGAAATTACTGCTGGCGTCTTTGGTGTTTTCATAATAGCCCAATCCATCCTGCCATTTATAACTGCTCAGCACATTCACGGGTTCCATAGAAGCGGCGCGCATGTCTTTCAGGTGCAGGTATTCCATGTCGCGGTCAGACCGCAGTTCCATACGTATCACTACTTTATTGCCGGTTTTTAATTCCTCACCTTCTTTAATTAATTCCAGCACTTTGCCTTTATCTGTATTTCTTTCAATGAATAATTTTTTGCTGATAGAAAGAGGAGATGCGGCAGCGGTTACTTTATCCATGTCTTCAAAATATTGCCAGTAGATGCTGCCCCAGCTTGGAGATTGGGAGATTGGAGATTGGGAAATTTTGGAATTGGGAAATTGGGAAATTGATTTGTTTGTACTTCGTACTTCATACTTCGTACTTATTTCGATGTTGCCCATTTCGGGTGTTACTTGTTTTCCTTCAATTCTTTTTTTGAAGTAGCCTGTGCCTGCTGTTGCTTTTTCGTTGCTGCTGTTAATGGTGTAATTGCCTAACCGGATGGTTATTTTTCTTTCGGTATTTAACCAGTCGGAACCGTTTAACAACAGGGCATAGCATGCATCTGCCGTGGCTATCGTGGTTTTCCAGTTGGTGGTTTGTTTATTGAGCAGCAGCCATGTTTTCATGGCATTGATCTGTTTGGTGAGTGATTCGTTGGTATTGATCTCACTCATAAAAGCGATCATCATGCTTTGGTGTTCGATGGGCGATTGGTACCAGTGTCCGGCATAGGCAGATTTCCAATACATTCCAAGTTTAGAATCGGTAATTGCATTTTCGAGTAAGGCAGGAAGGATAGTAGCGGTTGCAAATTTTTCATCTTTGTTCCGGTAATAGATCAATCCCAATCTTGCTCTGTAAAAACTGTTTTGTTTGATCCATGATTGCTTTCCCTGTTTGTAGAAATAGGTATAAGCTTCGGGCGATTGGATAGCCACATCCCTGAAGAAGCTGCGCATATACAGGTAATCAATGTGCGTAGAAGAAGGGGGTTGTTTGGCAAGGTTTGCTTTGTTTTTGATCAGCCATTTGTAATCTTCCCCCGCTTTGCTGTCGGTATATTTTAAAGCAGCTACCAGCATGGTTCTGATGCGCAGAGCGATATCCGGTGAAAGCGCTCCCAGCCGTTTTAATTTGCCAATACCGGTGAGGATATAATTGGTCATGTACCGATCTCCATATCCCCCTTTAAACCAACTGAAGCTGCCATCAGGCAATTGGAGTTGTGATAGTTTTTCGATTAGTGATTCTGTTTGATTACTTAATTTTACCATATCAAACAGCAGGCTGATATTTTTTTGTTGCTGTGCTTCGCTCTCGGCCTGTAATACCCAAGGTGTTTCCTGCAGCAACAACTGTTTCAACTCTTCGTTTTTCTGCAGGTTGCTTTTGAAAGAAGTAGTATCTGCCTTCCACTGTTCAAATACCTGTTTAATTTTTGGATGTTTGTTTACAATAAACGAGGCGAGGCAATTGGCGTAAAAACGGTTAAAGGTTTGTTCTACACATTCATAAGGATATTCCATCAGATAAGGCAATGCCTGCACTGCATACCAAACAGGGTTAGATGTGTATTCAACTGTTAGCCCTTCATGCGCCAATGATTCGCTGGTATTGTTCAGCAGCTTGTCAAATTTGAATTGTTGTGTGGTATCGCCCTGTAAAAAGACCGGCAGGCTTTCTGTAACCAGTGCGCGGTTGGTGAGAACAGACAAGGTGTTTTCTTCTCCATCACTAAACTCATTTGCTTTGGCAATAATGCGCCAGGTTAGAGGGCGGTTAAAACCAAAAGGAACCTGCAAGGGGAATTTTACAGCAAAACTCTGGCCTGCACCAACAGTAAAATATTGTGAAGGGAACACATTCTGGAACCAACCATCCACCGATGTATTACTGGCAGCATCTATTAATTCAAAACTTACCTGCCCGGTAATTTCTTTATCGCTGAGGTTTACAATTTTGGTACTAAATTCCATATTGTCTCCTTCGCGCATAAACCTTGGTGCATTGGGTTGCACCATCAGCTTTTTCTGGGTGATGATATTGGTTTGGTAACTGCCAAACGCCAGATCTTTGGTATGGGCCAGACTCATCCATTTCCATTGCGTAAGCGCTTCGGGCATAGTAAAACTGAAACTGTATTTGCCCGATGTGTCGGCATACAATTGCGGGAAGAAGAAAGCTGTTTCGTTAAAGTTTTTTCTGATTTGGGCAGGCATTTTGTTGCCAGCTTTTGTAACAACTACTATAACTCCATTTGAGCCTTTGTTACCATACAGAGATGTTACTTCTGTAGCATTAAGTATTGTTATTGATTCTATACTGCCGGGGTCAATATTTGCAATGCTATTCATCTGTTTTCCATCAACAATGTATAAGATTGATTCACCAGGTAGATTTGTTGCGGCACCCTTTATACGTATTTCTGTATCCATAGCCATGCTCGGAGCAACAGATTTTTCGGCAAGAGGTTTTAAAGAAGTTTTGTTCTGATCACTGTACCCGACTCTCACTACTTCGTTTAGTGCTTTTAGCGATTTTCGTAAAGAAACCGTTATAGACATTGTTGAATCATTGATCCATTTTGTTAATCCCCTGTTCCATAAATCAGATGCATTGCTGGCAATACGGTCATATTCAATAGATGGTTCTTCAAGGTATTTTTCGGGGATATACTTTTCTATTGAATTTTCTACTCTAAAATTGTAATAACCGATAAATCTGTTTTGTTGCAGGTTTTGTTCCCGGATGTTCGGCTCAGCCCAGTCGTGTGTTTTAAATTGATCCAGCGAGGCATCATACATGCCCGTTAATAACTCTGCGGCAGCTTTTTCATTCTTATCGGTCTGAACAGTTACTGTCCATTTTTCTTTACTCCCCGGTTCTGTTTTATCGCGATAGCTTTCATATTTTACCTGCAGCATTTTATTGGTCCATGGCACATCAATAGCATAGTGTTGGGTGTACACCCGGTTATCATACACATATACTTCATCAATATTTACACCGCCTCTGTCGGTTTCATCGGGTGTATAGTTAATTGTTTCAGTTCCTTTGTTTCGCTCAGAGAATTGATAATTGGATATTTTGTTTTGGGGACTGGCAGTTTTTCTGATAATGTATAAATGATCCGCTGAACTTCCACTGATAAAGGTTGCCGTTTGCCCCGGCTCCGCTGATCCTTTTATCGTATAATTAAATTGATAGGCAGGTGTTGCCAATATAGTGTTTGACCTGCTGAATAGCTGTGTGTAACGAATGGTTTTTACTTCAACCCCGTATTTGTCTTTGGTTACGGCTTCTATCCTGTAATAGCCGGGCTGTAAAATGCCTGGTTTAAAGGTAAACCTGTTTGAATCTTTTGTATCAACTGTTCCTTCAGAAACCAATCTGTTAACAGGCCATGCCAGATAATTGCTTTCATCATCATATTCATCGGTTGGAAAATGGCCTGCAAATTCATTACGGCTCATGATAAACTGGTCGGGCCTTGACCAGTACCTTTTTCTTTTTGCCTGTTCCGGTAATTGTAATGCAAATACTTTTATGTGTACTGTTGCAGGCTCTTTTTCATAACTGAGATTAGTACTGCTGATAGAAATATTTTTCAGACTGTCATTCTCTGTAATGTCCGGTACGCCTATATTCAGCAATAACGAAGTAAAGCCAACGGTAACAGCAGTTTGATTGCTTCTTGTTTCACCGTTAATATCTGTCACATCTGCCGAAACCGAAAAATCGAATAATGGATTGCCGGTACGGTCTGTAATATCATCCGCAGCGGCTTTAAATGTAATGGAGAATTTTCCTGATGCATCGGTTATAAGTTCGCCAAAACTGATCTCCCTGTTGTTGCCGGAAGGGTGGGGCCTGCGCCAATACCATGGCTCAATAAAGCGCGTGTTTCTTGTAATATGGTATACAACTTTGGCACTTTCAATATTGTTGCCGGCAAAGGCTTTGGCATAGCCAACAATGGTAACAGAATCATTTAACCGGTAGGCGCCCTTGGCTTTTTCAAAATTTACGCTGAAGGTGGGACGTTTATATTCTTCAACAGAAAAATAAGTGGTGGCCTGATTTTTCCCTTCTGCATCCAGGCTGAAACTGCCTGTTAATGCGTTTTGTGGTAATTGGAATTTTCCGCTAAACGACCCAAACTCGTTCAGCACATACTGTAAAGAATCTATTTTTTTGTGATTCACATCTTTCAGGTATAACCAGGTGGGATTTTTGTCTGTAACTAATTTGCTCAGTTTTGTTTTATGATCGCGGGTTACAGCAATTCCTTTAAAAAATACAGTTTGTCCCGGCCGGTAAATGGCCCTGTCTGTAAAATAGAAAATGCGGTGATTGTCGGTTTCGTAAGTCTTAGCCTGTAATTCGTTAGTAACAGGTAGCTCATCAGGTTGATTATATAAATTGTCGGTTTCTCTCAACTCCAGTCTGTCCTTGCCTTTGCTGAAAGTATAACTGATATTAAATGCATAGGGTTTTTCTGTATAATTGAAATAGCCATTTTCATTCGTGGTTCTTTCAGAAATTTTTTCGAATAAACTTCTTCTTAATGTGCTGGCATATGTTTTTTGAAATATTTCAACCTTAACATCCGGCATAGGTTTGCCGGTTCTTCTGTCGAGCACAAAAAAATCGGATTTGTTTTTAACATAACTGATGTTAGAAACATGAAAAGTTTGTATGCTCAGTTTATCATTGTTGGCATCAAATCCCGGCGAAGAGGAACTGAGTAATGCATATTCACCAACAGGCAGACTTTCTAATTTGATCTCAACAGAGTGCAACTGGTGGTCTGTAGCATTAGGAAGTGCCTGTATAAAAGATTGGTAGGCTTTTAAACGGGTTATATTTTTCCAATAATCATCGTCCCAGCGGGTGTCGGTTATTTCTTCTTTGTGATTGATGCGGATGATTCTTCCGTATAACGTATCAACATTCCGGTAATTTACCAATGCCCTGAATGGCTTTCCGGGAATGGTTACTACTTCGGTTTGTGTTTTTAATTCTTTGTGTTTTATTTCTGTTAACAGGTTTTGCAGGTTTGCCATTCCGCGGCTGGTATCAGTATAAATCAGCAAAGCTTTTTCTGCCATTTGCCTGGCTTTTACAAAACCATAGCGGTTAGCGGTATCGCCAAAAGGTGAATAGCTTTGTGCTTTATCCGCTTCCATTCTGGCCAGCAGGTACCATGCCTGTGCAGCAGAGGGAGCATTCTTATGTAATGTGGCCGCTTCTTCCAGCGCTTTTATATAGGCAGTTTCTTTGTTTAAGAATACTGCTGATGCATAAACCCATGCAATCCGTTCCAGGTTTATCTCCTGTAAAAAACCTGGGTCTGTGTCATTGCGATGAAAAGAAAGCAATTGCTGAAACAACCGTAAAGAGATCCATTGCTGCGCACTGCTGTCTGTGGTGGTAAATTCCGCATGAATGAAATTGTCTAACGTGTTTAAAGCATTTTCATCGTTTAATGTAAATGCATAGGTGGGCTTGCTGGTATAATTGTCGCTTGATTTAAAATAATCCAGCGCCTCATAAACCAGCAAATCAAATAATGTTCTCCTTGGTGTATGAATATTGCCTTTTAGAATAACAGCGTCATAATCTTCAGACCTTTTTTCCTGCAGCAGTCTTGTTTTTTCCAATGATTTGAAGAAATGACTGCTGATGGCTGCATGAAAATCTTCCATGCCCCATGTAGTAATATCATTTTTGATAAGTTTTGATGTGCTTTTTCTGTCATACAGATTCCAACGGTGCTCATTGAAGTATTGCAGGTATAATTTAGCCAGCAATGAATGAAGGATGGCTTTCGGCACATCGTCTGTTGAGCCCGCCAACTCCTGCTGTATAGACGCGAGAACAGGATTTGTCTCTTCCGACGAAACCCTTTCCTGCAAAGCATATTGATAAACCAGGCATTTGATCACCTGGGCGGGCAGTTGCTGTTGTTTTGCTTTTTGATAAAGCTTGCTGATCCTGTTCAGTGCGGTTTTTGTCAGATCATTTTTTACGATCAGGGTATCTATTCCCAACCACTCTTTTTTAAAAAGTGTATCGGAAGATTGGGCCTGTGCTGAAAAAGATAATGAAAGGAGAAGGGCGAGGTATAGTTTTCGTAACGACATGTCTCAGAATTTCAGTTAAAAAACTTTCTTATTGTGTAAGATGCAAATAGGCTGATTTCTTCACACAAGGTATGACCGATTAACAAAATATTGTATCGCTGATTTCGCGGATTGAGGTATGATTTTCACGGAGGGTATAAAAAAATCCCGGCCTTTTGTTTGCCGGGATTTTTTTTATCAAAATTGTATTACTTATTTCTTTAAAACTGCTGCCATTTTGATGCCGATATCAGCAGGGCTGGCCACTACTTCAATACCACATTCAGCCATGATCTTCATTTTGGCTGCTGCTGTATCATCTGCACCGCCAATAATAGCACCTGCGTGGCCCATACGACGGCCGGGAGGTGCGGTTTGTCCGGCAATAAAGCCAACTACCGGTTTTTTCTTATTGTCTTTGATCCATCTTGCGGCATCTGCTTCCATACTTCCGCCTATCTCGCCTATCATAATAATACCATCTGTTTCAGGATCGTTCATCAACAGCTCCACCGCTTCTTTTGTGGTAGTTCCAATGATCGGGTCACCGCCAATTCCTATGGCAGTGCTGATACCTAAACCTGCTTTTACCACCTGGTCGGCAGCTTCGTAGGTTAATGTACCGCTTTTAGATACGATACCAATACGGCCCGGCTTAAAAATAAATCCCGGCATAATGCCCACTTTGGCTTCTCCGGCGGTGATCACTCCCGGACAGTTAGGTCCAACCAGGCGGGTATTTTTACCCTGTAAATAGTTTTTCACTTTTACCATATCCTGCACAGGTATACCTTCTGTAATACAAACTACCAGTGCAATACCTGCATCGGCCGCTTCCATAACAGCATCTGCTGCAAAAGCCGGGGGCACAAATATGATACTTACATCAGCGCCTGTTTTGCTAACCGCATCAGCTACTGTGTTAAATACTGGTCTGTCAAGATGCGTGCTGCCCCCTTTATTCGGCGTTACACCACCTACCACATTGGTACCATATTCGATCATCTGGGTTGCATGAAAAGTACCTTCTGTGCCGGTAAAACCCTGCACGATAATTTTCGAGTTTTTATTCACTAATACTGCCATGGCGAAAGTTTCTGTTAGTTTGAAATTCGCGGCAAAAATAGGTGAAAACTGAGTAAGGTTTTGAGTTTGATGTTTAAAGTTTATAGTTTTTTAGGCTAAACCGCCGGTATCTGGCAATGAAAGCAGTGATATTCAAAGCTGAAATAACCCTGGCCGGCCATTACTGTACTTTCAAGGGTATGGCAAAACAGTCCGTTTAGAGCGGACTGTTTTTAGTGCAGGAATATTATCCATTCTTTCTGGCATGATGGATCTGCTTTTCAGCCCTTTTTAGCGGATGCTTCATACCATCTGCCCTCAGGTCCCTGGCATCGTTTTTAATGTCTCTCTTGTCTGCCTTGATGTCTTTTGTCAGATCTCTGGCTTCATCTTTATCACCTTCTTTCATCTCTTTACGGCGTTCTGCTTTATCTTTTTTTAAGTCGCGCAAATCTTTGCGCAGGTCTTTCATATCCGCTTTTTTATCAGATACAGGCGGAGTAGTGGTTTGCGCCATTGAGCTTGCTGAAAAAACCAAAGCGGCAACTGAGGCAAAAAGGATTTTTTTCATAGTAAAAAGTTTTTAAAAGGGTTTTAAATGTGTACACTGTAATAGACTTTTTACATAGTTGCGGGTTTAGTCCCTGTAGCGTATTAATATTAGTTTAACAGAATAGATAAAATACAACAGGCACGAATGTTTCGCGCCTGTTGTATAGATATGGGGAGGATGATGTGCCGCTATAATTTATAGAAAGCCTTACTGTCTCTGCCATTCTTCGTGCTCACTTTCAGGAAGTAAGGGCCATGCGGTAATAATTCTGCAGAGATTTCCAGTATGTTATTGCCTTGCGTCAGAGGTTTCTTGATATTGAGTTTGCCGGTGCCATAAATATCATAGATAGTGATCTCTGCTTCTACATTATTGTTCCTGCTATAAACTGTAACCATCATCCTGGTAATAACCGGGTTAGGATTTATGCTGATGATTTTAACGTAGTCAACAGATGACTGAGGCGCGTTTACTGTATCCTGTACCACTATTTGTTTGCAGGCTTTCGCTTCACAGCCATTGATCGTTTTTACTTCAAGACAGGTATTATAGATGCCCAGCAACGGGAACTCTTTTACAGGACTGATCTCATTGCCGCCAAGTATCCGGTTATCACCAAACTTCCATTTGCGCTCAATAATACTGTCGCCCTGCAAGGTTGTAGTCTGACTGCTGTTGAACTGAATTTTCTTTAAGCTGATGCGTTCTGCCGTAAACTGTACATCTACAGCACAATTTACAGGAACTATTACCACCGTTGTCTCATACTTGCTTTCGCATCCGCTTTGTGTTTTGATATACAAATACACATGGTAAGTGCCTGCTTTTGCAAACGTATGCAATGGGTCGATGATGTTGCCTTTCAGCGCCGGCGTGTTATCTCCAAAAATCCAGATCCTGCTGATGATGCTGTCGGTAGCTGAGCTGCCTTCAGAAACACTGCTGTTAAATTTAACTGTGTTGTTCTGTAAGCTGAAAGAGAATGATGCTTTACAATTGGCAGGTGCAGGTTTTGGAGCAATCACTACTTTCCCCTCAAACCTGCTTTCACAGCCGCTTTGTGTTTTGATAACCAGGTTCACAACATAAGTGCCGGGTTTGGTATAAGGATAAGAAGGCGTAATAATATTGCCCGCTAATGATACTGATGTTGAATCGTCTTTGTAAGACCATGTACGACTGATGATACTGTCTGCCGGGAAACTTCCTCTTGATTCTGAACTGTTGAATACGATCAGAGAATCTTTGATGGCATAAGTGAATACGGCTTTACAACTAACCGGAACAGGTTTAGGTTCAATCACCACTTTCTTCTCAAACCTGCTTTCACAACCGCTTTGTGTTTTGATAACAAGGTTTACAAGATAGGTGCCGGGTTTGGTATAAGGATATGATGGAGTGATCACATTACCCGGTAATGATACAGATGTAACACTGTCTCTGTAATACCATATACGGCTGATGATACTGTCGGATGGGGTACTTCCTTTTGATTCTGAGCTGTTAAACACAACTAATGAATCTTTGATAGCGTAAGTAAATACAGCTTTACAACTAACCGGAACAGGTTTAGGAGCGATCACCAGCTTCCCTTCAAACTTACTTTCACAACCGCTTTGCGTTTTGATAACAAGTTTAACAACATAAGAGCCGGGTTTGGTATAAGGATAAGATGGCGTAATGATATTACCCGGTAATGATACAGATGTTGCACTGTCTCTGTAAGACCATACCCGGCTGATAATGCTATCAGAAGGCGAGCTTCCTTTTGATGCTGAACTGTTAAACACAACTAATGAATCTTTGATAGCGTAGGTAAATACGGCTTTGCAATTGGTTGGTACTGGTTTGGGTCTTATTACAACCGTGCCTGCATATTTACTCTCGCAACCGCTTTGTGTTTTAATAATTAGGTAAACAGTGTATTTGCCTGGTTTGGTATAAGGGTAAGATGGTGTTATGATATTTCCGCCTAACGATACAGCTGTAGTACTGTCCATATAATACCATGTACGGCTGATAATACTGTCTGATGGTGAACTTCCTCTCGATTCTGAACTATTAAATACTACTAATGAATCTTTGATCGTATAACCAAATACCGCTTTACAGCCGGTAGGTATGGGATGGATTCCGGGAACACTATCTTTAACCACTACACTCATGCAATATTCTTTCTCACAACCTTTTACTGTTCTTGCACGTACGCAAACAGTATATACGCCAGTGTCTTTATACTCTTTTAGCGGATCAATCCTGTTGCCATCAAGCGAACTGCCATCCCCAAATTTCCAAATCCTTTGTACAATACTGTCGCCCACTAAGGTTACACCAGGACTATTAAAGCGGAATTTTTTCGGACTGAGTTTTTCAACACTCACCTGTAATTCAACCTTACAGTCGTTTGACTGTGGAGTGAAAACAATCTCACTGTAATATTTGCTTTCGCAACCGTTTTTAGTTTTAATAGTAAGAGAAACTTTGTAGATGCCGGGTCTTGCATACGCATGCATTGGGTCAACTATATTGCCTGTTAATGCTGCCGAAGTATCGCCAAATGTCCATGTGCGGCTGATGATGCTGTCGCCGGACGGCGCATAAGAACCGACGCCATTGAATTTCACACCGCCTGGTAATGAGGTATATGAGAAAGCCGCTTTACACGGAGCAATACCAGGTGTTGTTGCCCAGGGGCGGCAAATAATAAAATTGCTTTCTACAATGGTGTTGGGATAAAATACCGGCTCATGAATGATTTTGATACCATCGCAATTCTCAACAACGATCGATATCTTGCGAATATCAGCATTACACGTAAGCGTGTCTATATAATACCCGTTTGGGTTAGTAATCTTTGTGTGCGATATAAGGCAACCGCCGGTAGAACTGTCTGTACTGTATATCTTAACCGTTCTGTTTGCAACAGCATAGTTGGAAGAATCTTTTACATATCCTTTTACAATAACCGTATTGGCAAACAATTGGGCCTGTAAAAACAGGAAGCAGATGATGCCGGCAATGCGTATAATTTTTTTCATAAAATATAGGTTAACTACGCATCTTAGATACCGGGCTATTTCCTGCCGCAGCCTGTTATATCTTCTTTTTTTAACAGATCTTTATTTTCAGAATGGCCAATTTCCTCGCAAATAGCGGGTTTTCACGGAGTTCGGTTATTCTGAAGTATCCGCAACTAAATCCAATAAGCTTTCTTGAATTTGGCCGCCAATCCCTACTTTTGCGGCTGCCTGAGAGGGTATTACATTAAAAAACAAACACAATGGCAACAACATCCGACATCAGCCGTGGTATGATTCTGAAATTAGACGGCAGTTTATATTCTGTGGTAGAATTCGGCGAAAACAAAACCGCACGTGCCGCCGCCAAAGTATGGGCCAAATTAAAAGGCGTTGATAACAAGCGTTCTATCGAGAAAACATGGAACAGTGGTGAAACCATATATCCTGTTCGTGTAGAAAAGAAAGCTTTCCAGTTCCTTTATAAAGATGATACAGGGTATAACCTCATGAATAAGGAAACTTTTGAGCAGATCGCCCTTGCTGACGAAATGATCGATTCTCCCCAGTTCCTGATGGATGGATCTGAAGTTTTTGTATTCATCAACACAGAAACCGAGCAACCTATTGGTGCTGAGCTTCCTGAAAAGATCGTTTTAAAGATCACTTATTGCGAACCCGGCCTGAGGGGCGATACCGCCACCCGTGCCCTGAAAGCTGCAACGGTTGAAACCGGAGCTACCGTAATGGTACCTCTTTTTGTAGAAGATGGTGAGCTTATCCGGGTTAATACCAAAGACGGATCTTACGTAGAACGTGTAAAAGAAGAAAAATAAATAACACCCTTCCGGGTTTAAAGGGGAACTTCTGGTTTTAAAATAGCGAACAAGGAAAGGGTAATCTGAAAGATTGCCCTTTTTTCTGTCTGCCCGTGTGAGGATGGACAGGGTTTACGACAAATCTCCAAATAAAGAAAATCCCCTGTTTTTATCAAAAAAAGGCTATTTTGCCCCCCTAATTGACCCAAAAACACTGTTTTTACCCCTAAAACTTGTCATTTATGGACCTTAAGCAAATTCACGAATTAATCAAAATCATTAATAAAAGCAACATTGGTGAAATCAGTATTGAAGACAAAGATGGCAAGGTAACCATCAGGCAAAAAGAAGAGCCGGCAGTAACAGTAGCGGCTCCTGTGCACCAGGTATATTCAACAGCTCCAGCCCCTGTGGCTGCACCAGCGCCTGCTTCTGCAGCATCTGCTCCAGCACCGGCCGCTGCCCCTAAAGCCGATAACCTGATCACCATTAAAAGTCCCATGATCGGAACATTTTATCGCAGACCATCTCCTGATAAACCCATTTTAGCCGAAGTAGGCACAGAAATTACCCCGGGTAAAGTGGTTTGCATCATTGAAGCCATGAAATTGTTTAATGAGATTGAAAGTGAAATAAAGGGAACTATTGTAAAAGTGTTGGTAGAAGATGCCAGCCCTGTAGAGTACGATCAACCTTTATTCCTGGTTGAACCCGCCTAGTAATTTGAAAACCTGTCTGCCGACAGGCAGGTGTGGCAATTTGAAAATAAGAAAATGAGATCAATTCATTCTCTTATTTACTCAAGGGTTGCCTCTTCATTTTCAAATTCCCTCATTTTCAAATTTTCAAATTAACAGCATGTTCAAGAAAATATTAATTGCTAACCGGGGTGAAATTGCGCTGCGTGTGATCCGCACCTGCCGTGAAATGGGCATTAAAACGGTAGCCGTATATTCTACTGCCGATAAAGACAGCCTCCATGTAAAGTTTGCTGATGAAGCAGTTTGTATTGGTAAACCTGCCAGTTCTGATTCTTATCTCAATATTCCGCATATTATGGCTGCGGCCGAGATCACTAATGCGGATGCTGTACATCCGGGTTACGGTTTTCTGGCCGAGAATGCAAGGTTCTCACAGATCTGTGCCGATCATGGTATTAAATTCATCGGGCCAACGCCTGAGATGATCAATAGCATGGGCGATAAGATCACCGCTAAAGAAACCATGATCAAAGCAGGCGTTCCGGTAGTACCCGGTGGTGATGGTTTGCTGGAGAGCGTGGAACAGGCAAAACTGTTAGCCAAAAAAGTTGGATATCCTGTTATCTTAAAAGCAACTGCCGGTGGTGGCGGTAAAGGGATGCGTGTAGTTTGGGAAGATGCCGAACTGGAAAAAGCATATACCACCGCTAAAATGGAAGCCGCAGCTTCTTTTAAGAACGACGGGATCTACATGGAAAAATTTGTTGAAGAACCCCGCCACATTGAAATACAGGTTGCGGGAGATCAATACGGTAATGTTTGTCATTTAAGCGAACGTGACTGTTCCATCCAGCGCCGTCACCAGAAACTGGTGGAAGAATCACCTTCACCTTTTATGACGCCCGAATTGCGCCGTAAAATGGGTGAAGCCGCCATTAAAGCTGCTTCAGCTATTAATTATGAAAGTGTGGGAACTATCGAGTTCCTTGTAGATAAGCACCGCAATTTCTATTTCATGGAAATGAATACCCGTATCCAGGTAGAACATTGCGTTACGGAAGAAGTGGTGAGTTTCGACCTGATCAAAGAACAGATCAAGATAGCTATGGGCGAACGCATCTCCGGAAGAAATTACGAGCCACAGATGCACGCGATCGAATGCCGCATTAATGCAGAAGATCCGTATAATGATTTCAGACCTTCACCTGGAAAAATTACCGTGTTGCATACACCCGGCGGACATGGTGTTAGGGTAGACAGCCACGTGTATGCCGGTTATGTTATTCCTCCTTATTATGATTCGATGATCGGTAAACTGATCACTGTTGCCCAAACAAGGGAAGAGGCAATTGATACAATGTACCGTGCGTTGAGTGAGTATGTGATAGAAGGCGTAAAGACAACCATTCCTTTTCACCTGCAACTGATGCAGAATGAGGATTTCAGGAATGGAAACTTTACAACCAAGTTTTTAGAATCTTTTAAAATGAAATAAAAAAACGGCGCCTCAATCAGGCGCCGTTTTTGTTTACTTATGAGGTGAGTGGTGAGTGGTCAGTAAATACTGGCAATTAATTATATTAATTCACCATTGCCCATTCACCATTGCCAACTCACTACTTACCACCACCTCCCGGAGGGCGCCCGCCACCAGGGCGTTGCTGAGACATTGCTTCAATTACTTTTTTAGCCAGATCAGCAGGTAAAGCTTTTTCAATTCTTTTGTTTCTTTCATCTGCGATCTCTTTCATTTTAGCCATTCTTGCATCTGCATCCTGCATGTCTCTTAAGGCCATCATTTTTGGCCTCATGTCGTTCTGGATAGCGATAACAGAATCAACCTGCACATCATTTAATCCAAGGCCTTTATATCTTTCTTTCATCATGGCCAAACGTGCAGCAGGGTCCATCTGCTGACCACCTTGTGCCATTGCTGTTGTCATCATCGAACAACAGAGCACTACTGTTAACAATGCAATTACTTTTTTCATACGGTATGTTTTAGATTTTTGTATGTGTTAAGTAAGCCATTAATTTTTTCCTTTTTCAGGATTTTCGGTGGATGCCAGCCTGCAGTCGGCATGTTGCCCTTTAACATTTTGATAGTAAATGCATAAAAAAAGCCCCGTTCTATGATAAGAACAGGGCCTATGGTTGCTCAAGTCAAAAAGTAATTACCTTAAAAACAACATCTCACGATATTTAGGCAATGTCCACAGATCATCGTCTATCAGGTGTTCCAGCTTATCAACATGGTAACGGATAGTGTCGAAGAATGCCGCTTTTACCTGACTTTCGTAAGCGATAGCCTTGGTACGGATATCTTCAATATTGTTCACCACTTTCCTTGCTTCTACCATTTCATGTACTTTGGTATGTATCACCTGGATATGATCGCTGACAGATTTCAGGATAGTGAGCTGGCTTGCATAAGCTGCTTCAGGTAAGCCGGCAGATTTCAGTCCGTTTACATTGGCCACTAATTCGTTCTGATATTTGATGGCAGCAGGTATGATATGGTTTAACGCAATATCACCCATGATGCGGCCTTCGATCTGAACTTTCTTAATGTATTTTTCCAGTTCTATCTCATGTCTTGCTTCCAGTTCAACATGGCTGTATACACCGTTTGATTCAAACAGTTTTTTTGCTTTGTCTGTAAGCATGGCATCCAGCGCAATTGGTGTGGTCTTCAGGTTTGGCAAACCGCGGCGGGCTGCTTCATGGTGCCACTCTTCACTGTAACCATCGCCTTCAAACAATACACTCTTGCTTTCAACAATGTATTTCTGAATTACCTGCATGATAGCGATCTCTTTCTTATCTCCTTTCTCTATCAGGGCATCAACATCGGCCTTGAATTTCTTCAGGGTATCAGCCATGATGGTGTTCAGAACAGTCATTGAAATAGCGCAGTTGGCAGAAGAACCTACCGCGCGGAACTCGAACTTGTTACCGGTAAAGGCAAAAGGAGAGGTCCTGTTTCTGTCGGTATTATCCAGCATCAGCTCCGGAATGCTGCGGTGCAAATCCAGTTTCAGGATAGCTTCATCCTGCTCGTCAAATTTGGTGTTAACCCTGCTTTCAACATCAGATAATACTTTAGAAAGATATTGTCCAACAAATACAGAGATAATAGCAGGAGGTGCTTCATTGGCGCCCAAACGGTGGTCATTAGGCTCTGAAGCGATAGCAGCTCTCATAATGTCTGCATGGTCATGAACGGCTTTAATGGTGTTCACAAAGAAAGTAAGGAACATGAGGTTGGTCTTTGGCGTTTTACCCGGCGCCAGAAGGTTTACTCCTGTATCGGTTGCCATACTCCAGTTATTGTGCTTACCACTACCGTTGATGCCGGCAAATGGTTTTTCGTGCAGCAATACTACTAATTTATGACGCTTGGCCACACGGCTCATCACATCCATTAATAAAGTATTGTGGTCAACAGCAATGTTCACTTCTTCAAAAATAGGAGCGCACTCAAACTGAGAAGGTGCCACCTCGTTGTGACGGGTACGTAATGGAATACCCAGTTTGTAAGCTTCCTGCTCATAATCCCTCATGAAAGCATATACACGCTCAGGAATAGAACCAAAATAATGGTCTTCCAGCTGCTGGCCTTTGGCAGGTGCAGCGCCAAATACAGTACGTCCGCACTGAACCAGGTCGGGACGGGCATTGGCCAGTGATTCGTCGATCACAAAATATTCCTGCTCCCAGCCCAATGTTGGGGTTACTTTGGTAACGTTTTTATCAAAGTAGTTACAAACATCAACAGCAGATTTATTCAATGCTTCCAGCGCTTTCAGCAATGGAGCCTTATAGTCTAATGATTCTCCGGTATAAGAAACGAAGATGGTAGGGATACATAAAGTTTTACCTTTTCCGATCTCAATAATGAAAGCGGGTGAAGAAGGGTCCCATGCAGTATAACCACGCGCTTCAAAAGTTGCACGCAATCCACCACTTGGGAAAGAAGATGCATCCGGCTCCTGTTGGATCAACGCAGCGCCATCAAATTCTTCAATGGCAGTACCATCGCTTTTAAGGGTAAAGAACGAGTCATGTTTTTCGGCAGTAGTTCCGGTAAGCGGTTGGAACCAGTGCGTATAGTGTGTAACACCTTTGGCTTCTGCCCATGCACGTATGCCATTGGCAATCTGGTTTGCTACAATACGGTCAATTTTTTTGCCGCCACGGATACTTGTAACAAGGCTTTTATAAGCTTCATCACTCAAAAATTCACGGGCAGTTTTTAATGTGAATACGTTCTCATTAAAAATGGCAGTGATTTTAGTACTTGACGGATCGGGGGCTCCGGCTGCTTCGTTGGTAATATTACCAATAGCTGTAAATCGTAAAGACATAATTTTTTAGGTTTTTGACTGTCGAAAATACAAAGACAACCAAAAATACAAATGTTTCAATCAAAAAATGACTCTCCGACTAATTTTTCTTAAAAAATTCTGTTTAATGTGGAAAAATATAAACATAGAATTATTATTAATATAAAATTATTTTAATTTAATGTTTTTCAGATCAGATTTAATTCTGTCCGGATGTAACTTACCGGAAGGTGGATCGTTTGAATTCTCAAACTATCAGATTATGAAAAAAATATTGTTGGTCATCGCCTTACTGGCAGGTACGCAGTCATTCGCCCAATGGCCATGGGAAAAAATAGTGGGGAACGGACATCTTATAAAAGAAAGCAGGTCTGTGGGCAATTATACTGCAATTGCTTCTGCCGGCTCCTGGAATGTGATGGTTGCGTATGGAACCGAAAAATCGATACAGGTAGAAGCAGATGAGAACCTGCTGGAGTATATCGAAACAAAGGTGGAGGATGGGGAACTCTCTATCCGGTCAAAAAAACGCGCCAACCTGTGGTCGAAGAATAAGATCACCATTTATGTAACACTTACACGCTTAACAAACGTATCCTTATCCGGAAGCGGCAATATTAAGGGAGACGGAAAATTTGAAAATGAGGGAACCACGCATTTCAGGGTATCCGGCTCGGGAGATATTAAAATGGGTTTCCACAAAATCCAGCATGCTGATGTGGCTATTGCAGGAAGTGGTAATATTCACTTATCGGGTACTGCCAGCAAACTAAGTGCAAAAATCAGCGGCAGCGGTAACGCAGATTGCAGTGAGCTGGTTAGCGACGAAGCCTCTGTTGGCATCAGCGGCAGCGGTAATGTAAAAGTATATGCCAATAAAAGTATTGAAGCCAGGATATCCGGAAGTGGTAATGTATATTATAAAGGTGCTGCCACAGATATTGAACAGCATGTGGCAGGTAGCGGCCATGTTAAGAAAATGTAGCAGGCCCGGCTTCATATATAATAAAAAGCCATCCCATTTGTGCCGGGATGGCTTTTTTGTTTTGCTGACATTTTCTGTAAAACTTCGCCTTGCCCCTTACGCCTACTTTCTTACCTTCGCGGCATCATGGAAATTACTGTTGCCACCGCCGAAAAACTCCGCTTAACAGCCGAAGAATTTGAGTTGATCAAACAAAAACTAGGTCGTGTTCCCAATTTCACAGAGCTATGTGCTTTTAGTGGGATGTGGAGTGAACACTGCAGTTACAAGAACTCGATCAAATGGTTAAAAACATTACCACGCGAAGGTGGCCGCATGTTAGTGGCCGCCGGTGAAGAGAATGCAGGATTGATGGATATGGGTAATGGCTTTGGTGTAGTATTTAAAATTGAAAGTCATAACCACCCCAGCGCTATTGAGCCTTTCCAGGGCGCTGCTACCGGTGTAGGTGGTATACAGCGCGATATATTTACCATGGGGGCAAGACCTATCGCATCATTGAACAGTCTCCGTTTTGGGAACCTGCAGGATAAAAAAACACAACACCTGCTGGGCGGGGTAGTACATGGTATCGGTCATTATGGTAACTGCTTTGGTGTACCTACTGTTGGTGGTGAATTATATTTCGAAGATTGCTATCATACTAATCCCCTCGTAAATGCGATGAGCGTAGGTATTATGCAATCCAGCAAAATGGTAAGTGCTACTGCTGCCGGAACAGGTAACCCTGTATTCTTTGTAGGAAGTGCTACGGGTAAAGATGGTATTGGTGGTGCATCATTTGCATCGGCTGATATTACTGCTGATAGTGCAGAAGAATTACCTGCCGTGCAGGTGGGCGACCCCTTCCAGGAAAAGAAATTATTGGAAGCCTGTTTGGAAGTAATTGAAACCAATGCAGTAATTGGCATGCAGGATATGGGTGCAGCAGGTATTATTTGCTCCACTGCCGAAATGAGCGCAAAAGGTGGGGTAGGTATGCGCATCGATCTGGATAAAGTTCCTACACGTCAAAAAAACATGAAAGCATGGGAACTCCTGTTAAGCGAGAGCCAGGAACGTATGCTGGTGGTGGTTGAAAGAGGTAAAGAAGCAGCCGTATTAGCCGTATTTGAAAAATGGGACCTGAGTTGCAGTGAGATAGGAGAAGTAACAGATGACGGCTTGTTGAAGTTTTATATGCACGGGCAATTGGAAGCTGAGATACCAGCCTATGAGCTGGTATTAGGCGGCGGCGCTCCACAATACACAAGAGAATATAAAGAGCCGGAATATTTTAAAAAGATCAACGCGTTTGATGTAAATACAGTTGCTGATATAAGCAATCTGAAAGAAACAGCAGAGCAGTTGATACAGATACCGAACATCGCATCCAAACGCTGGGTGTATACGCAATATGATAGTATGGTAGGTGCAGCCAATGCTTCTACCAATGCACCAAGCGATGCATCTGTTGTGCTGGCGAAAGGCACCGGTAAGGCATTGGCTATGACAGTTGATTGTAACAGTAAATATGTTTTTGCCGATCCGTATAAAGGAGGAATGATTGCAGTAGCAGAAGCAGCAAGAAATATTGTTTGCAGTGGCGGCGAACCTATTGGCGTTACCAACTGTCTCAACTTTGGCAACCCTTACGATCCGGAAGTGTATTACCAGTTTGTAAAAGCGGTAACCGGAATGGGAGATGCCTGCCGCAAATTTAATACACCTGTAACCGGCGGTAATGTTAGCTTCTATAATCAAAATCCTGATGGTCCTGTATACCCAACACCAACTATTGGCATGGTGGGAATCATTGATGATTTTGCTAACCGCATGACATTGGATTTTAAAGCAGCCGGTGATCTGATCTTATTGATTGGTAAACCATCCAATGATATCGGTTCTTCAGAATATCTGCACAAACTGAAAAAACAAGCTTACTCACCAGCGCCTTATTTTGATCTGGAAGAAGAACTGGCAGTGCAGCAATTTGTATCCGCCATCATCAAAGAAAAACTGGTTCAGAGTGCACACGATATCAGCGAAGGCGGGTTAGCTGTTACATTACTTGAAAGCGGTTTCAATAAAAACCTTGGATTCACTGTTTCTGCAGCAACAGAAGGCAGAAAAGACGCTTATTGGTTTGGTGAAGCACAAGGCAGGGTAGTGGTTTCATGCGCTGCATCAAATGCTGAACGCTTAACACTTAAGGCCAAAGAAGCAGGCATTCCTGTAACAGTATTAGGAAAAGTAACTAGTGGAAGCATTACAGTAAATGATGAGAACTGGGGAAGCATTACTGAGTGGAAAGAAAAATATGATACTGCAATTGAAAAATTGTTGTAACCCTCCAACCCCCTGAAGGGGAATTAAATTACTTAAGATGGGTAATCCAATTGAGACAAATTCTACTAATTCCCCTTTAGGGGCTGGGGGTGAAGCTGGGGCTATTATATTAACTGGTGCCGCAGGTTTCATCGGCTCCTGCATGGCGGAGTACCTGAATGAACAGGGTTACCGGAATTTAATACTGGTGGATGATTTTGGTGTAGAAGAAAAAAGAAAAAACTGGGAATCTAAAGCCTATACTGATATTGTAGAACGCCATTCTTTGTTTGATTGGCTAGGAACACACCAGCCAGCAATTAAGATGGTCATTCATCTTGGCGCCAGAACCGATACAACTGAATTTGATTATGCTGTTCACGAAACATTGAATGTTCAGTATTCGAAAGATATCTGGAATTATTGCACCGCACATTCCATCCCGCTTATTTATGCATCATCCGCTGCCACTTATGGCGCCGGTGAATTTGGATACGATGATGATCATGCGTTAACCGAAAAACTGCAACCGCTCAATCCTTACGGCATCAGTAAAAATGAATTTGATAAATGGGCATTGCAACAGGTTAAAGAAAATAAGCAACCACCATTCTGGGCAGGACTGAAATTCTTTAATGTATACGGCCCGAACGAATACCATAAAGGCAGGATGGCCAGCGTGATCTGGCATGCATTTAACCAGATCAAAAAAGATGGGGTGGTTAAATTATTTAAGAGCCATAAAGAAGGATTTAAAGACGGCGAACAGTTGCGCGATTTTGTGTATGTAAAAGATGTGATAAATGTGATTGGCTGGATGATGGGTGCAATGCTGAACAATGAATGGACGACCAAAAAGAATGGGCTTTATAATCTGGGAACAGGGAAGGCCAGAACGTTTAATGATCTTGTAAAAGCAACATTTGCCGGCCTCGATCTGCAGCCCAATATTGTGTTTATTGATATGCCGGAAGATATCCGCGACAAATACCAGTATTTTACAGAAGCCAATATGAATAAGCTTCGCGGGGCGGGGTACCCACAGGCATTTCAAACACTGGAGCAGGGTGTAGATGATTATGTTCGAAACTATTTGAGAACTTTAAAATACTTTTAGTCTTTTAGCGGGGCTATTATCACAACTTCTCAAAGCAAAATAAAAGGTATGAACAAGAAAATAGCCATCATCGGCGGTGGAAACCTTGGGGGATCAATGGCAGAAGGGTTGGTAAGCAGTGGTTTTGTTTTACCTGAACACCTGTATGTTACCAAGAGAAATGCCGACACTCTCAAATCGCTGGAAGAAAGGGGCGTATTGGTTAGCAGCGATAATGCAGCAGCGGTTCAGTTTGCAGACTGGATAGTGCTGGCTGTAAAACCGTTCCAGTTGAAAGATGTTATTACCGGCATCCAGCCTTTTCTTGATCCGAAAAGACATGTATTGATCAGCGTAGTTACGGGCGCATGGATAAAAGATATCCAGGAAATCGTTGGTGATCAGTTTGCTGTTTTCAGGGCCATGCCTAATACCGCTATTGCCATACAGGAAAGCATGACCTGCATTTGCGCACACCATGCAACCGTTACACAGATTACATTTGTAACCAACCTGTTTGATCAGTTGGGAAGGTCTGTTTTTATAGAAGAAAAATTAATGGACGCAGCAACGGTACTTGGGGCCTGCGGTACTGCATTTGCCATGCGTTATATCAGGGCCAATATACAGGGTGGGATAGAAATCGGTTTCAGCGCTGCAACAGCTTCATTGATAGCCGCACAAACAGTAAAAGGCGCTGCGGAATTGTTATTGCAAAAGAATACACACCCTGAACATGAGATAGATAAAGTAACCACGCCCAAAGGCTGCACTATTGCCGGGCTTAACGAAATGGAGCACCAGGGGTTCAGTTCATCGCTTATTAAAGGTGTTGTAACAAGTTACCGTAAGATCATAGATGATATGTGATCAGTATAACCGGCCGGTATCATAATCCAACTGGTAGGTCAGCCTGTAAGTCTTTGTATAATCTTTTAATACCCGGTACGGAGCTGTTCCAATGTTAATACTGTTTTGCTGATCAGGTTTGATCCTTTCTTCACGCAGGTTTTTCAGGTAAAAGAAAACAAAATCTGTTTTAACGCGCACAAGGCGTATAAATATGCCACTTCCTGTATTTACGTATAACGAAGAACCATCGTAATATCCCCATGATCTGTTACAAGACTGCGGCTGCCTTTCTTTGAACCCTGTTAACTGGCAGGCATAGTCGGGAATCCTGTCATAATTATTATATACCATAATCATTTCTGCACTGTCATATACAGGTTTTCCGGCAACAAAATCAGCATAAGTTGCATACACGCCTTTGGGTATTTTTTCAGGATGTGCCGATATTTTCAAACGTTGATTATAATAATCATTAAAATCAACAGGAGATACCCAGTTGGCTTCTGTTTCTTTGGCTGAATACCTGTTGGTAAACACTTCTTTTGCGAAACGTGCAAGCAAAGAATCCGCAAGTACATTATAAGCTTCTCCTTCATTGTGCAATGCAGAAATACTCCCGGCAAATTTTGACTGCGGGTAATAACCGATATCCAGGGAAGTGTAAATATCAAAATGGTAGTGAAGTGTAGTAACCAGTTTTGGATGCGTGGCTGTATAGGGCTCGATGGCAGAATTACTGAACCAGAATTTTTGCATAACAACAGTCAGTTTGCGATGACTGCCCGTATCGGCGTCTGTACTTTTCTGATTCAATTGATCCTTTAACCAGTCTATCGGATTTTTTTGTATCTGCAGTCCCAATGTGGTGTACCCCTTTTTTTGTAAGTAATACCCTACCGGCGAAAAGCCAACTTTTTCATTGTCAAACCGCGCATCAACCAGTTTAAGGCCGGATAGTCCGGCAAGATTGAAACTGTCTGAAAAGTTTGTTTTTGGTACAAATCCCAGTATAGGGTAACGGCTCAAAAAAAAGTTAGTACCCTGCGAATACGGGAGGTTTTTTAATCCGTCAGATGCATCATAGTTCTTAGGGGTAAAATCTTTTTTGGGAGATGATGGGTCCCTCACCTCTTTGGCATCTATTACATTTCTGTTCCTGCTGGGATTACCAGGCGTAAAATCCTGGGCATTCGAAATAATAGCCAAAAACAGGAAAAAGGAACCGATGGATAGTTTGTGCATTGTATAACAGTTGTATTCCCAAGCTACAAAACTATCTTTTCACTTTTTAAAATTATTTTATATGATTTGGAAATAGCCAACGGCTACGGCTCATGTGAAAGGATATTTCCTTATAAATCAATCTTTTTTGAGAAAGATTTGCACTTCAAATTAACACTTTCAACCCGGGGAAAGATTGTTTGAGCCAGCCTGTTTTTTTAGTCGATTTTTTTGCAGTAGGTTTGTACGACCTCAGAAGATTTTCTTCACCGTTTTTCCAAGGTCATATGTTTTGAAAAGTTAAGGAGCAGTAACAGTTTGCTGTCTTTTGGACTATTATTATGTAACAAAGGGAAACGAAGCAAAGGCGGGCAATCCGGGCACAGGCAAGGTTGCAAACCGCATCAATCATTAAATTGATCAATTAAGAATACTATGGCCAAATTTATTTTTGTTACAGGAGGTGTAACCAGCAGTCTCGGAAAAGGAATTATTGCCGCTTCGCTTGCAAAATTGTTGCAGGCAAGGGGTTTGCGTGTAACCATCCAGAAATTCGATCCCTATATCAATGTGGATCCGGGTACCTTAAACCCCTATGAGCACGGAGAGTGTTATGTTACCGAAGACGGTGCCGAAACAGATCTTGACCTTGGCCACTACGAAAGATTTTTAAACATTCATACCTCACAGGCTAATAATGTAACCACCGGCCGTATTTATCAAACGGTAATCAATAAAGAACGTGCAGGCGATTTTCTGGGAAAAACGGTGCAGGTGGTTCCGCATATCACTGATGAGATCAAAAGAAGAATGATGTTATTGGGAGAGGGCAATAAATACGATATCATCCTCACCGAAATAGGCGGAACAGTAGGTGATATTGAAAGCCAGCCCTTTGTAGAAGCTATCCGCCAGTTGCAATGGGAACTGCCCGAAGAAGACGTAATGGTGGTGCACCTTACCCTGATACCTTACCTGAAAGCGGCCAAAGAACTTAAAACAAAACCAACCCAGCATAGCGTTAAAATGCTGAGCGAAACAGGGGTTCATCCTGATATCATTGTTTGCCGTACCGAAGAACCATTGAATAACGATATCAAACGGAAAATTGCGCTGTTCTGTAACGTAAAACAGGATGCCGTAATTGAAGCGATGGACGCTTCCACCATTTATGAAGTGCCGCTGTTAATGCTGCGCGAAAAATTAGACCTGATCTGTTTGAAAAAACTGAACATCGCCAATTACGGTGAACCTGATCTGGATAAATGGAAGGGTTTTCTTGATAAACTAAAATATCCGCGCAGCAAAGTAACTGTTGGCCTTATCGGTAAATACATTGAACTGCAGGATGCCTATAAATCCATCCTCGAAAGTTTTGTACATGCCGGCGCAGTGAATGAAGTAAAAGTGCAGGTGATAAACGTACACAGCGAATTTATTACCCAGGAAAATGTGGCAGAAAAATTAGAAGGACTGGATGGATTGCTGGTAGCGCCTGGTTTTGGTCACCGTGGTATTGAAGGAAAAATCATCGCTGTACAGTATGCACGCGAAAAAGGAATGCCTTTCTTCGGTATTTGTTTGGGTATGCAGATGGCAGTGATCGAATTTGCAAGGAATGTACTCGGACTGAAAGACGCCCATTCTACCGAAATGGACCAGACAACTTCCAATGCGGTTATCAATATGATGGAAGAGCAGAAGAAGATCAAGATGATGGGTGGTACCATGCGTTTGGGTGCTTATCCCTGCGAGATCAAAGAAGGAAGCCTGGCACATAAAATATATGGTGAGAACTCTATAACTGAGCGACACAGGCATCGTTATGAATTTAATGATGAATACCTGGCCCGGTTTGAGGCCAACGGCATGCTTGCCAGTGGCAGAAATCCGGAAACAGGATTGGTAGAGATCATGGAGATCCCAACGCATCCTTTCTTTATCGGTGTTCAGTATCACCCCGAACTGAAAAGTACCGTTGAACGTCCCGCACCATTATTTGTAAGTTTTATTGATGCGGCAAAGAAATACAACGACAGGAAAGGTTCTGTCAAAACATCTTCTCTGCAGGATGCGCTGATATAATGCCCTGCAAAAATATTGAATATTGAACAGGGAATAATGAATATCGAAGTATCTATCACTTCACCATTCATTATTCCCTGTTCAATATTTAATATTCAATATTCCTCCCGCCATTCACCACTTTTAAGCAGCATTTCTTAGTACAATGAAGTATTTTCAATATCCAAAACAGAACGGATATGAAAATCTGCAAACTTCTATCTACAGCTTTTTTGCTGGTAATATTTTCTGCTGTTAATGCACAACCCCCGCAGGGTATTAAATGGACCAAAGACGGCAACAGTTATTTTTCTTCAGAAGGCGGAGAGATCGTTAAATATGAATTGCCGGGATTAACCAAAACAGTGGTGGTTTCAAAAACACAGCTTACGCCGAAAGATGCGAAGGCCTCTATTGGTATCCGCAATTTTTTCTTTTCTAACGATGATAAGAAAATACTCATCTACAACAATACCCAAACCGTTTGGCGCTTCGATACACGCGGCGATTACTGGCTGCTTGACCTGGCAACCAACAATCTTAAACAGATAGGCAAAACGCGTCCCGCATCTTCCTTAATGTTTGCCAAGCTCTCTCCCGATGGCAAAAAAGTGGCATATGTAAGTGAATACAATCTTTATGTAGAAGATATTGCCACCGGTAAATCAACTGCATTAACCACAGGCGGAAACCGTAAGCTGATCAACGGAACCTTCGACTGGGCCTATGAGGAAGAATTCTTTTGCCGCGATGGTTTTAGATGGAGCCCTGATAGTAAAAAGATCGCTTACTGGCAGATCAAAGCAGGTAATGTTAGAAACTACCTGATGCTGAACACAACAGATTCTATTTATCCATTCACCATTCCTGTTGAATACCCGGTTGCCGGAGAAGCTCCCTCAGCATACAAAATTGGTGTAGTTGATTTGGCAACCATTAAAACAAACTGGATGATCATTCCCACCGATCCGATACTGCAATCTTATTTGCCAAGAATGGAATGGGCCGCCAACAGTTCTCAACTTATTGTGCAGCATTTAAACAGGAAACAGAATGAAAGCAACCTGCTCCTTTGTGATGCCGCAACGGGGAAATCAACAACTGTCTATCATGAATCAGATCCTGCATGGATTGATATTCTTCCTTTGTGGGATACCGATTACCAGTATGGCGGATGGGATTGGCTAAACGACGGGAAGGAATTTGTATGGGCCAGCGAAAAAGATGGCTGGCGCCACCTGTACCGTGTAAGCAGGGATGGTAAAAAGGAAACACTGATCACCAAAGGCAAGTATGATGTAATGGAGATATGCGCGATTGACGAAAAAAGCGGATACGTTTATTTCTATGCTTCGCCCGATAATGCTACACAAAAATATTTATACAGAACAAAACTGGATGGCACTGCTGATGCAGAACGTTTATCACCACTGAATCAGAACGGAACACACAGTTATTCGGTATCGCCCACCGGAAAGTTTGCGCAACATTCTTTCTCCAATTATTACACGGCTCCGGCAAGAGAATGGGTTGCCCTGCCAGAACATAAAGCAATTAATGGCGATAAAGTAAATGATGCCGTTGCAAAAGCTGATAAATCTAAATCCAATGTTGAGTTCTTTAAAGTAACCACAGCAGAAGGTGTTGAGATGGATGGCTGGATGGTTAAACCCAATCATTTTGATCCTGCAAAAAAATATCCTGTTGTGTTCTTTGTGTATACAGAACCATGGGGACAAAATGCTGTAGACAGGTACGGCACAGAAAGAAATTTCTTGTACAATGGAAACATGGCCAATGATGGCTATCTCTACATTACCCTTGATAATCGTGGCACACCGGTGCCAAAAGGAAGGGAATGGCGCAAATCTATTTACCGTAAAATAGGCCAGGTGAATATCCGCGACCAGGCATTGGCTGCCAAAGAAATTTTAAAATGGTCGTGGGTTGATACTTCCCGTGTGGCGGTATGGGGATGGAGCGGTGGAGGCTCGGCCACGCTGGGTTTGATGTTCCAGTACCCTGAAATTTATAAAACAGGAATAGCCATTGCTGCCGTAGGTAACCAGCTTACATACGATAATATTTACCAGGAACGTTACATGGGATTGCCGCAGGAGAACCGGGAAGATTTTGTAAAAGGATCCCCCATCACTTATGCAAAAAACCTGAAAGGACATTTACTATACATTCATGGAACCGGAGATGATAACGTGCACTACAATAACGCCGAACAACTCATCAACGAACTGATCGCAAACGGCAAACAATTCCAGTTAATGAGTTACCCCAACCGCACACACGGAATTTTTGAAGGCAAAGGAACCTCGCAACACCTGCAGCAATTGTATACCGATTATTTGAGAATGTATTGCCCGCCGGGAGGGAGGTAAGGAATGTTGAATAGTGAATCCCGCAGGCGGGGAATATTGAATGATGAAGTGAGAAAAGATTCAGTATAGGATTAAGTAGAATACACGCACAAAAGCATTTCCATTGTTTCTTATACCGGCCTCTGAAAAAAAGCGTTAAGAAATTTACGGAATGAAGCGTTAAGAAATGAACGATGCCTGGCTTTAGCAAACCGTTGAAAGGCATATTTGCCCAATTCCTGCTTTACAGCCCGGCTTTAGACTTCGTTCATTTTAGCGGAATGGAGTAAATTTTAGCTTTTTTTCAGCAGCCTTGATTTTTTTTGTTACTTTTTTGTATCAAGACAAAAAAGTAAATAGCGTAAATGCTATATGGGAGCAGATTTGTGGTTATTCTACTTAATCCTATGTTGAATTTTGAATGATGAACTGAGACACTTTTTTGTACAGAATGATTGCAACCTGCTATCTCCCTATCACTGATAACAGTGCCGCCAGCTCGGCTACCTTTCTGTCTTTCCCTTTTGGAATCAGCTCATCGGCCAGATATTCTGCTCTTTCCATAGCTTCTTCCAGCCTCATTTTTCCCCCCGGGGCAAGTATAATATGACTTGCACGGGCATCGGTTTCGTCGCGCTTGCGTTTGAGTAAGCCTGTCTTTTCCATGGGTAGTAATAACCTGGTAACACCAGATGCTGTAAGTCCCAGCTTAGCTGCAAGATCTGTTGGGCGTACGGTTTCTTTGCCCGCTTGCTTAAGATGCCAGAGAATGATAAACTCGTTAAAGCTAAGTCCGCCAAGCCCGCTGTCAAAGCGCCGGGTTACGGTAGCTTCTAGTTTTGAGAGCTGCATAAAAAAACTGAGGGCGTCTGAAATTGTTTGCATAATAATTGATTAATCAATGATTATGCAAATATATGGCTCTCAACGTTATTGCAAAAAAAACAATCTGGCTTTAATTCTCCTGTTTAGTCAGCATCCCCTTCTTCATATCATCCCAAATCGAATCAAAACTTTTGCTTTCATCTGCTTTCCATGATTTGATCTGATTAAGCATTTTCTCTTTTCGCTCAGGAGAAATCCCCGCAAAAAAATCTTTGATAAAACCTGCGTCCTGCTCAAATGCCGTCTGGTTATATAATTCCTGCAGGGCCAGTTCTCTTTGGTGGTTATTACGGGTGAGCTCTTTTTCTATCTGCTCGCGTAATAAAACTTTTTCGTCGTAACTGCCTTCCGGTAATAAGCTTTTGGCAATTACCGGCATGAGTTCGATCAATAATAAAATAGCAACCAGCAAATAATAACGGAAAGCTACAGGGCTATTGTCTTTTACGAGGTTATTCAGCGCCTCAATCCGTGTAATAAAACCATCATTTAATAACGCATCAAATGCCAATTGCCCATTACGTGCCGATACATCAATCAGTGCGAGCAAACTATCCGTTTGTTTGATCTGTGGTAAAAGATCGGTTTGTGTTTGCCGGTAATCTGCATCCAGTTGCTGGTATTCTTTTTGTTTTGCCTGCGCAATATCTTTCAACCCAATTTTTCCGCTGCCACCGGTTCCATCAGTTTCTTTAATAAAAGCATCTCTTGCCGATGCTACCTCTGTATATTTATTGGTTAGCTGCAGTTGCAGCTCTTTTTTCTTTTGTAGCAAAGGCGCCCGTTGGGAATAAAAGGCGGAATCCTGTTTCTGCCGTTTGTCTTTTTTTCTTTGCTCATTATCCAATGAAATCTGAACATGGATTTCCTTATCAAACAGATACAGCAAAGCCGGTTGTGCCATAAACAGCCCAATTACACCGGCCAGCAGGCCACGGAACAACAATGGCAGCCATTTCCGTTTATTGGCCCGGTTAATGCCTTTGATCAGCGCCCGGTCTATGGTAAGGATGATGCCCCCCATAAATAATCCAGGTAAAACTGCTGCAAAAAAGTTTCCAACCACCGTACTAAAAAAATAGGTCCATGCCAATGAAGCAAAGGCCCAGGTTCCCAGTACCGTCATGCCCACAATGGCGTACCGGTTCCGGTCTATCACACAATCGGCCAATAATTCGGGTTCTGCGGTTGATAGCCACCACAAAAAACGGGTCCATCCGGTGGGCGCATATTGGTCCCTCCGGGAAATAGGGCTTGTATTTTCCTGCATAACAAGGTTTTAAGTGCCAGTAAATGGTAGAAGTTGGAAATAACCCGGGTTGAAGTGAGGAATCATAAAGAAACGATGAAAAACCGGTATTTCAGTGCGAAAAGGGCGTTTTAGGGCTATTTTAACGCCTTCCCCTTTTCAGGCTCTAATCTTCGTTCCAAATACTACCTTTGCCGCTCAATAAAATCTTTTATGAAGACGGATAAGAATACGGTCATTGGGTTTGTGTTACTGGGACTTTTGTTTTTTCTCTATTTCTGGTACAGCAATAAACAGCAAAATGAATTGCTTGTTGTTAAACAAAGACAGGAAGATTCATTGCGCAGGGTAAATGCAGCGAAGATCAAACCACAGGATACCATTGCGGCACGTGTAGACTCTTTAAAAAGAGATTCTGCCGTTCGTATTTCTGCCGCCGGCGATTTTACTACTGCAGCCATAGGTGTTGAGCAACTGATCACAGTTGAGAATAAGGTGATGAAAATAACCTTCACCAACAAAGGAGCCCAGGTTAAAAGTGTGGTATTGAAAAATTACAAATCGGCTGCTGATGGCAAACAGGTTATCCTTTCCGAGAATAACCAGATAGGCTATGGTGTTAACACATCTGCCAACCAGGCCACACAATCTTCTAATTTATTTTTTACGGCTTCCCAGCCTGTAACCCAGGCCGATGGCTCGCAGGTGGTTAGCTTTACATTGGCTGCCGCAAACGGTCAGAGCATTACACACCAGTATATCATCAAAGAAGATGGGTATATGATCGACTGGACCGTGAATATGTCTGGCGCTGATAAATTATTGAGCCAGGGATTATTGAATGTTCAGTGGAAGACCGAAACTTTTCAGAAAGAAAAAACAGCGGCCTATGAAAGGCAGATGTCGAATATCTGTTTTTCTGAAGGCAATAAGTTTGATTATATCTCGGCCAAATCAGAAAGAAAATTTGAGAAACCTGTACAATGGGTAAGTGTGGTGCAGCAATTCTTTAATAGTACCTTGATCGCAAAGAATAGTTTTAACAGCGGCCAGGTTCAGTGGGCGCGTAAAACAGACTCAAGCAATTCATTGGCTACCGCAGATGCTGCCTTGCAGATCAAGCTGCCCGTTTCAGCTTCAGTAAGTGTACCGTTCCAGTTATATTTCGGGCCGAGTGATTTCAATATTTTGAAGAAACAGGCGCCGGAGATGGACAAGATCGTGAACCTGGGCAGGGACATGTATTCTTTTGTACGTCCCATCAACAAATACATCATCATGAATGTGTTTGATTTTTTTGCAGGTTTTGTAAAGAATTATGGCTGGGTGGTATTATTGCTTACCTTATTTATCCGTTTGGTAACAGCCCCTTTAACATACAGCTCGTACCTGAGTGGCGCTAAAATGAAAGTGCTGCGCCCTGAACTGGATGTGTTAAAGAAAAAATTCGGTGCCGATCAGCAGGGATTTGCGATGGAGCAGATGAAGTTGTTCAGGGAAGCAGGCGTGAACCCGTTGGGTGGCTGTATCCCGGCATTGTTACAGATCCCTATCTTCTTTGCGCTGTACAGTTTCTTTAATTCAAATATCGGACTGAGGGGCCAGGCATTTTTGTGGAGTCCAGATCTTTCTTCTTACGATTCGATCGCACATCTGCCGTTTAATATTCCGGCATTTGGAGACCATATAAGCCTGTTCACTATTACTGCGGTTATTACCAGCTTCCTGATATCTATCTACAATATGAGCATGACCCCTACACAGGATAATCCTGCGTTAAAGTATATGCCTTATATTTTCCCCTTCATGCTGTTATTCATCTTTAATAAACTGCCATCGGCTTTAACATGGTATTATACCGTTTCTAATATCATCACTTTAGGTCTGCAGTTTGTGATACAGAATTATATTATCGATCACGATAAAATACTGGCCAAGATTGAAATAAAGCGTAAAACGCCTAAAACAAAAAGCAAATGGCAGGAGCGCTACGACCAGATGATGGAGAGCCAGAAGAAATTGCAGGACCTGAAAGATAAAACTGCAAAAAAGAAATAAAACGATAGTGCCAATTATCTGTTATTTTAAAAGCCCTGTAAGCATGATTACAGGGCTTTTGTTTATCTTGAAGACCAATTTGAAGGAGTATTAAAAAAAAGCGTATGAAGACTTTTCTGTTTGTGATAGTTTCTGTTTTCTGCGGGTTGCTGCCCGGAACTGCGCAGGAAAGAATTGTTGCTGACTGCACTATTGCTTATGCCATCAGTGCAGGTGATGGCACTGCAGATAAAGATGTAACCGAGTCTTTAAAATCCAGTATCAAAAATGTGTACATCAGGGGTAATGAAAGCAGGACAGACCTGGTTAGCCCATCTTTCACCCAATCGCTTTTGTACAACAGGAGTACAGGAAGTGCGGTAATACTGAGAGAATTCGGGAATAATAAGTTTATGACCAAACTCGACCATAAAGCCTGGGCCGCCGAGAACAAACGGTACGAGGGAATGACGGTATCGTTTGCAGGTAATGAAACCAAGACCATTTTGGGGTATGCGTGCAAAAAAGCAGTGATCTCATTAAAGGATGGCAGTTCCTTTGAGATATTTTATGCTACTGCCATTGTACCATCTGTAAGGGAATTTGAATACCAGTTTAAAGATATTCCGGGTTTTGTATTGGAGTTTGAAGCACAGGAGGCGCAGCACAGGAAAATAAAGTATACGGCCACAAAAATAAATATAAGCCCTGTTCCGGCTTCTAAATTTGATATACCAACAAGTGGTTACAGACTATTGAATTAGTGCTGGGGAGGAGCCGGGGTTTTAAACTTAGGCGCTTTTACTTTAAACTTATAGGGGTAGATATAAGTAGTGTTGCCATTATCATAACGCAACATAGAATTCACTTCAGAACTGTTTTTATTTTCTTTGGAAGCGATGGAACCCTTGTATTGAAGACTTGATTTCAATGCGCCAAAAGACAAGCCTTTGTGCGATAAGGAACTCAGGTTTTTTAATGAATATTTGCTGCTTTTGTTTTTTTCATCAGTAGTACCTGTGAATGAAAATGCCGCATAAGCCACCTGTATACCCATCAGCAGAAGGGCAACAATGGAAGCTTTTTTAATGTTTTGCTTGGTTTTCATTTGATTCAAAATTACATGTTTATTACTAAAATCACAATTCGCATTTTATTAACTATACGTTAATAACACAAAAAAGTTGCCAAAATCGCAAAAAAAGTAACTTTTTTGTCCTAAATTGTATAAACCTAATAGCCCATGCGAGAAAATCCGTACCGCGAAGACCGCGAAGAGCTAAAAGAACTACTTAAACAATACCAGAACCTCAAAACCGGTAGGTCCCACTCTTTTCTTGAGGAAGACGCATTTGAGCGCATAATTGACCATTTTGACGAGAAAGACGACCTCCCTGAAGCCCTGGAAGCATCTGAGATCGGGTTGTCGCAATTCCCTTATTCTTCCCAGTTAATGATCAAAAAGGCCGATTTATTGCTGGCCGGCCGCAAATACAAAGAAGCTTTGGATGTTCTGGAAAAAGCTGAATTATTCGATAGCAGCGATGTAAACCTATATATATTAAAAACTGATGCATACCTGGCTCTTGATCAACAGCCCCAGGCAGTAGAATTACTGGAAGCCGCCCTTCAGTTGTTTGAAGGGGAAGAAAGACTGGACCTGCTGTTTGAACTGGCCGATGTATATGATGATTATGAAGAGTTTGATAAGGTGTTCGATTGTTTAAAACTGATATTGGAAGAAGAACCCAATAATGAAGAGGCTCTGTATAAAATTTGCTTCTGGACCGATTTTACCGGCCGCAACGAAGAAAGCATACGCCTGCACCAGCGGATCATTGAAGAATTCCCATTCAGCGAGCTGGCATGGTTTAACCTTGCTGCTGCTTACCAGGGTTTGAAACTCTATGAAAAATCTATTGACGCTTACCAGTACGCTGTTGCGATAGATGAAAAATTTGATTATGCGTACCGCAATATGGGCGATGCTTATTTGCGGTTGAGAAAATACAAAGAAGCCATTGAAGTGCTGGAGAAAGTGCTGGAACTTACCCGCCCGGAAGATGTGATCTATGAGGCTATCGGCCACTGCTATCACCGCATGGGAAATTATGCCCAGGCAAGGTTTCATTATAAAAAAGCTGTACACCTAAATCCGGATGACAGCAAACTGCATTATAAGATCGCTGTTACGTATATGCTGGAAGAGCAATGGCAGAGTGCTGTAAAGCAATTAGACAATGCCATGCGCATTCACAGAACCATTCCGGAATATAACCTGGCCATGGGTGAGTGTAAGATGAACTTGAACCAGTTTAAAGATGCTATCCAGTATTTCAGTACCGTAGTGGCGCATAAAACAAGGAATATGGCCGGCTGGGAAGCGCTGATCCGTTGTTTACTTAAAGCCGGATTGTATGAAGAAGCCATTGAGCAATGTGTAGCTGCTATGAAAGCTACTGATGGTAAACCCTTGTTCCTGTTTTATTACAGCACCGTTTTATTTGCCATGGGAAAATCCAAAGATGCATTGCTGAAGCTGGAGATGGCCATGGATAAAGCGCCAAAACTGCTGAAGAAATTTATAGAACTGAATCCGTCCATCCTTCAGAATAACCAGGTGGTGGATATTGTGGCCCGTTATAAAAAGGGGAAAAAGATTTAACAATATCCCCTTACTCCTCTCAAACTCAGAACATTACAAGTCGCCCGATTAACTTATTTTTGCGGCGGACAAGGAAAAAATAATAAGATGAATTTTAATCTAACGCAGATACCTGCCAGAACTGCGAAGCCAAGAACTTCGGGTTTAACTATGGTAATGGATAAAGGACTTAGCATAAACGAGGTGCATAATTTTATGAGCGTGGCAGGTCCCCATGTAGATATTGTGAAACTGGGGTTTGGTACCTCGTTTGTAACACCTAACCTGCGCGAAAAGATAGAAGTATACCACTCATACAATATGCCCATTTATTTTGGCGGCACTTTGTTTGAAGCATTCCTGATACGTAACCAGTTTGATGATTATGTTGCTGTTTGCAAAGATTATGGTATCAGCTATGTGGAGGTGAGTGATGGATCAATCAGTATACCGCATGCGGAAAAATGCGGATACATTGAAAAGTTGACCCAACATGCAACGGTGCTGAGTGAAGTGGGCAGCAAAGATGCTGAGCATATTATTCCTCCTTATAAATGGATTGAACTGATGCGTTCGGAGCTTGAAGCCGGCGCTTCTTATGTAATTGCCGAAGCCCGCGAGGCCGGTAATGTAGGGATCTATCGCGGAAGCGGTGAGGTACGGGAAGGATTGGTGCAGGAAATACTTACGCAAATACCCGCCGAGAAAATTATATGGGAAGCACCACAAAAAGCCCAGCAATTATACTTTCTCGAACTGATCGGATGTAATGTAAACCTCGGCAATATTGCGCCTAATGAAGTACTTCCTTTAGAAGCTATGCGTATTGGTTTGAGAGGTGATACCTTCGATCTTTATTTAGATAAAAAATAAGCCATGCGCCGTTTTGGCCTCTTAGGTTATCCTTTAACCCATTCGTTCTCGCAAAAATATTTCACAGAAAAATTTGCGAAGCTTGGGCTAAACGATTGTGTGTACGAAAACTACTCACTCAAAGATATCAGTGAATTACAGGATGTGCTGGAAGCCCGGACAGACCTGCGCGGATTGAATGTGACCATCCCTTATAAAAAACAGGTATTGGAATTTCTGACCGATGCCAACGAAGTAGTTGCAAAAATCGGAGCCTGTAATTGTATCAATATCAAAGATGGCAAACGAACAGGATATAACACTGATGTGGTAGGTTTTGAACAGTCGCTACGCACTTTTCTGAAACCGCATCATAAAAAGGCGCTGGTGCTGGGAACAGGAGGCGCTTCTGCTGCGGTAGCATATGTTTTGGAAAAACTGGGGATCGCGTTTCAATATGTTTCAAGAACGGCTTCTGATATTTCCGTTTCATATAATGAGGTTGATGAAGCAATGATCGCTTCGCACCAACTCATCATTAATACCACACCGGTAGGGATGTATCCCAATATTGATCAGTGCCCGGATATTCCGTATCAATACCTCAGTTCACAACATCATTTGTACGATCTGATCTATAATCCTGCCGAAACAAAATTTTTAGAGAAGGGGAGGTTACAGGGCGCTACTACACAGAATGGACAGGAGATGCTGGTGCTGCAGGCGGAAGAAAGCTGGCGGATATGGAACAGTTGATTAACAGAATATTAAATGAGTGCTACTCAAACCGTGCCTTCTCGCCCGCTAAGCTTAGGCGAGCGTGAGTGCCTTTGTGTGCAAATACTTTCTCACACAAAGGCACGGCTTATGTTTTATTCTCCTGATAATTTTTTGATGACTTCTTCCGGAACAGTTACTTTCTTTTTGTTTGCATAATCAAAACATAACATCCCGGTTTTGGCTTTTCCAGCCAGAATGGGTTCTGCACCGGTTATTACTTCCAGTTTATAAAAAAGGTCAAAGCCAAGTTTGTCGAAGTCGGCAGCAGCAACTGATATTTTCACCATATCGCCATAGTTCAGTTCTCTTTTAAACTCGATGGACACATCGGCCATGATGAGCCCAACACCTGCAATAGAGAGTTCTTCATAGCCATGCGATTTTAGAAATTGCTGGCGCGCTTCGTGTATGAGTGAAAGGAAACTGTCGTTGCCCACATGTCCGCCATAATTAAGATCGGTTACACGGATGGTAAGGGTTGTAGAAAAACCGAAAGCCTCCGGCAGGTTTATTTTAATGCGGTTCATGATTTTTGCCGGGTTAAAAAATTGAGTAATTGGGTTACTGCTTTTTGCCTGTGACTGAAACTATTTTTTTCTTCCATACGCATCTCCGCAAAATTTTTATCAGACCCTGTTGGGGTAAATACGGGATCGTAGCCAAAGCCACCGGTTCCCAATTGTTTTTCCATGATCTTTCCTTCGCAGATACCTTCAAACAAATGTTCTTTTCCATCAAGCAGTAAAGAGATCACTGTTCTGAAACGCGCATTGCGGTTGGGTTTACCTTCCAGTTTTTGTAAAAGCTTATCAATGTTTTTCTGGAAATCTTTTCCATCACCCGCATACCGTGCGCTTTTTACACCGGGCTCACCGTTAAGTGCTTCTACTTCCAGGCCGGTATCTTCACTAAAACAATTTTGATGTGTGAGGCGGTAAATGGTTTGCGATTTTTCTGTGGCATTGGCTTCGAGTGTATCGTGCGGCTCGGGAATATCTATATCAATACCGGCTTCCTTTAAAGTGATGATCTCAAATTGATCGCCAATAATCGCGCGGATCTCGTCTACTTTGTGTTGGTTGTTGGTGGCAAAGATCAGTTTCGGTTTCATCTTGTTTTGAGTGTGAAATTATTTAAGAAACAGTTTTCTAAAGATGATCAGTTTGATTTGCATTTCGGAGTGCAGTTTCAATCATTTATTAAATAGAGAACATATTTTTCAGGCACAGCCAGAGTTTACTTTTTTCTAATTTGGCTTCCGGGCCATTGCCCAGCATGGAGGCTAATGGCGGGGCCAGTAAAAAAGAGCAGTTATCATATTTCTGTACCTGGAAGTTCGGAACCGTAAAAGGCAATTCTATTTGTTGGGCACTAACCCCAAACAGTATGAGAAACCCTGGCTGGAGCTTTTCTTTCAGGGAAATGTAGTTAAGCGGGTCGTTATGGTGGTTTACAATAGCCACGTCTCCGAGGTTTAATTTGCAGGCACCCAGGATAGATGATAAAAATTGCAATGCGTCGTCTGGAAGGTAAACTGCATCCTTTTCGTTCACGATCAGGGTAATATTTCGTAAATTGCTCCCCAAATACCACTGGCGATCAGCAGATACTATAGCTTTTTTGGGTTTTTCCTTTACTGCTTTCTGCTCATTATCCATGATAACCAGGCTGTTCTTAAACAGGTCTGCCAATACAAATCCGGGTAAAGGGCTATTTTCTGAATTCATTTCCGTTGGTAAATATTAACGATTGTTAGCTTTTAATTTTTTTGTTTATTTGCGTCAAATATAAAACTATGGTAGCAGCACCGGGCATAAACGTCACTAAAGTTGAAACAAGCAAGTTACAGGGAATGGCACTTGAAAACCTTCCTTTCGGCCGTTATTTTACAGATCATATGCTGGAGGCTGATTATGAGAATGGTGAGTGGAAAAACGTGGAGATCAAACCTTACCAGCCTCTTTTGTTAGAACCTTCTACTGCTGCTTTGCATTACGGGCAGGCTATTTTTGAAGGCATTAAGGCTTATAAAGGTGCGGATGGTAACGCTTATATCTTCCGTCCGTTCGACAATTTCAAAAGGTTTAATATTTCTGCAGAGCGTATGTGTATGCCTCCTGTTCCTGAAGAAATTTTTATGGAAGGAATGCGTAAGCTGATTGAACTGGATAAGAACTGGATCCCTTCTCTGGGCGAACACTCTCTTTATATCCGTCCGTTCATGTTCTCTTCCGATCCGGTGATCGGAGTGAAGCCTTCTGAGAGCTATAAGTTTATGATCCTGTTAAGTCCTACCGGACCATACTACGCTGCACCAATGAAGATCTATGTAGAAGAGAAATATACCCGTGCAGCTCCCGGCGGTGTTGGTTTTGCCAAGAATGCAGGAAATTATGGCGGCAGTATGCTGGCTACTGCAATGGCAAAAAAACAGGGTTACGACCAGGTTTTATGGACAGATGCTTTTGAACACAAATACCTGCAGGAGGTTGGAACGATGAATGTATTTTTCATCATCGGTAATAAAGCCGTAACACCATCTTTGGAAGACGGAACCATTCTTGCCGGTGTAACACGTGACAGCGCTATTGTGGTGTTGAAAGAAATGGGACTGGAAGTGGTAGAAACAAAGATCAGTATTGATGAGCTGATAGATGCGCATAAATCAGGCCAGTTACACGAAGTGTTTGGTACCGGTACTGCGGCTACGATCTCTATGATCAAAGAACTGCGTTATAAAGATTATGTAATGCATTTTGATACAGATAAATCGGCTGTTGCACTGGAACTGAAAACCCGCTTAAATGCCATCCGCGATGGAATTGCTCCGGATACGCACGGATGGATGTATAAGATCTAAGTTCATCTGTTTTTTCGCCACAGATTCACTGATTAATTCTGTGAATCTGTGGCGATTTTTTTGTGATCAATCCTTGATAAATTTCCGGGTATTGCGCAGTTTTCCGCAATTCAATTCCAGCAGGTAAATCCCCCTGATCAATTCACCCACCGGAATGGTAACCTGCCCATCCTTTGACACACCAAGCGATAAAGTTTTTACCGGCATCCCTGAAAGATTTAAAATCCGGATAGTAGTATTGCCTGCTTCGCTGCAGTTAAACTGAACAATGATCTTGTCTTTTGCAGGAACCGGCGATAAGTACATAAGCACGCCTGATGCCGGTAATACAGGATCAATTGCTTTTTTGGGCGCTGTAATTTCAAAACGTTTATCACCCTTACTCATGCTGTCGGTGCCAATGTTGAATGAATAGGTGCTGTCTGTTTCAAGATGCATCCATTTATCAAGAAACCTGTCGTGCAGCATCAGTTTGTTTGATGGTGGCAGCATGGCTTTTGCAACCCTGATAGTAAATATTCCTATTTCGTTGGTTTGAATACCCAATGATATTACAGATTCATTGCTAACAGGCCTTGCATCTATTGATAATTGTTTCTGTTCTTTGCTCAGGCTGTAAAAATTTACTTCGTTGTTCTGAAATTTTTCAGCATCAATTTTATCAAAACCGGCCCTGGCGCTGTCTATGGCCAGCAGGATGAGCCTGTCCCAGAAAATACTGTCAGTTTCTAATCTTAGTTCTATATGATACGCGTCATCCATATTAATTACCGGTAAACTATCCGGGGCTGTTTCTGATGTTTTGCAGTTTTCTGTAAAGAGGATGGTGTTGCCGGTATTACTGTTTGCTTTCACAATAAAAGAACCCAGCGGAGGGAGGATATATTTATTGCTGAATGGCACACTGCTATAGCCACCTTTCGTTCCCTGCATAGGATTCCATATCCAAAAAGTTGTTCCGATATTAACGGCTCTTGTAGAAAGTGAAAGATCAACGGGCGATGCATAAGGATTGGCTATTACATTATACCCTGCATATTTATCTTTTCTAACGCGGATCTCCTGGTCGCCGGTTTGTACCTCTCCCGATACATTGATTATAACCGGCTGTGGCAAATAGGTTCCGTTTCTGCCGTTGCCTGCAGGTGTTCCGTCTAAACCCTGCCCTGGTTTTCCTCTCATCAGCAAACGTATGCCGGTATATCTTTTCCATGTATTATCATTACTGCCATTGGTGTGTGTAAAAGGTATCCAGCCGGCGTCAACACCTAAGGAATCATTTCCGTAATCGGGATTGTGGCGGAATGCAGAAGGCTGGTTGGTAACCGAATTGGTGAAGCCATTGGTACTTCCGCCATCGCCGGTAATATCCAGGCTGTCTTTCAACATTTGCAAAGCTGCATCGTTACTGAAGGGATGGCCCAATAGCCAGAAACATCTTCTGCCACCTTTGATCAGGTGTTCAATAGATACATTACCCCTGATGTATGTTCCCGCAGCAGAAGGACCGATGACTGATTTGTTTTGTAACCTTAGTTGGTTATTGGTATGCAAAAATCCGCTGTTGAGCAATAAAGTTCCGGTGAGTATTAATGGCCCGGATAGCACAACACCTGATGGATTATTAATGATAAGGTGCTGCAATTTGTGCTCCTGAAATGAACTGCCCGAAATACTTTGTTGCGTGTTGCCTGCGCAAATGATGGTCCCTTTGTCGGCTATTATTAATCCGGATGTATTCATGATATTTCCACTCGTTTCCAGAACACCTGTAATTGTTAGCGGGGCTTTATCAAACAATGTAACCTGGCGGCACCATGCAGAATCTTTAATTAGCGGATCATAATTTGAATTCCGGTATATCATTACATCTGTTGTACTGTCTGGAACAATATGGTTGCACCAGTTCTTTGCATTGCTCCAGTTATTATCTGTGTTGCCCAGCCACAGCCCGTTTTTTAGTACTGTGATCAAAATGGCAAGCGAAGTGTCTGAACAAACATTTGATACAATTTGTCTTCTGAAAAATGCACTGGCAGTTAATTGACCTGATGCGTAATTCTGCTGATTATTTATTCCCGGCGCTTTGCTGAAACTGCTGGTATCATTGATGCCTGCAGTTTCCCATGTGTATGTATACATGCCATCACCGCCGGAAGGAGATGTGCCTGAGAAAGATGCCGGTGTGCTGTTTGTGCAAATGATTTGCGGAGATCCAATGCTGTTATTTTTGATTGCGGATAAGAGCCGGATAAACAATGTTTTTTCTGATAAATTGTTTCCGTCAGACACCTGAACGGAAATCGTGTCGCTGCCATTATGATTTTGCAGGGGATGATAAACAAAACCATCAGGGGTTAATATTTTTCCGTTTGAGAGTGTGGTATAGCTGAGCGTTTCCAAATTGCCATGATAACTGTTACGAACAATTTTCCAGTTGATCCATTCCCCGGGTTCATAGTCTGATACAGACAGTGCCGTGTTAACAGGTATTGCCGAACTGTTTTCGCACAGGATTATTGTATCAGTATTTTTTGTTACAAAAACCGGCGCTATGCCATCTATGCGAATGCCCGCCTGCATGCCGGAATTCTTAATTGTAACAGACGCATTGTTGCCAATACTATCGGTGAGTGTGCTGCTGTTTAATAATAGGGAACTGCCTAAACGAATTCCGTCTTTATCAAGATCGCCCTGCTGCACAACATACCTGAATAGTAAGCTGTCTGTACCTGTTCCAGAAATGTAAAACATGGGTTTGATTGATGTTCCAATGGTGAGCCTGATAAACGGTGTGTCTGGAGTCTGGCTTACAATAACTTTTTTTGAAAACCGGAAAGAAAATTTAAGTGTATCTGATAGCTTGTAAGTTCGGTTGTCAGGAACAATAGCACCTGTGATTACCGGAGCCACTGCATCAATTAAAATCAGCTTTGTACTCTCAGTATTATTCAGAAGTACCGGTGCCGGGTTATTCATGGCATCTGTGATAGTGCCATTGTTGAGTGAGATATTTGTATTTAATTTGATGCCATCAGTGTCTTCATCGCCCGGTTGTATCACGTATACAAACAATAATTCATTACTGCCTGAGCCATTCCTGTAAAAAGCCTGTTTGGTTGATTTTCCAACCGTGAGCTTTATGGAAGGCGTACCATTGGTGGTGGCAACTAAAATTTTTTCGTTGTAATCGACGATAAATTCAAGCGTGTCGCCGGATTTGTATGTTCCGTTTTCGGGAACGGTTACTTTGGTTACTGCTGCACTTACAGGATTAATTACAACACCAGACATACTGCCGATATTGTGTAATGTTAGCGAAGCATGATTGCCCACTTCATCGGTAATGGTTGCATTATTTAAGTTGATGCCGGATGACATTTTGATTCCATCTATATCCAAATCGTCTGCTTCTATCACATACCTGAATAGCAGTGCATTGCTTCCGCTGCCGCTCTGGTATATTGCATTCCTTGTTTTCAAACCTATGGTTAGCAATAAAGCGGGTGCCGCCCCCTCTGTAGCTGTAACGATTATTTTTTTTGAATAGTTAACAATAAAATCAAGAATATTTCCTGTTTTATACAAGGCGGCTACAGGAACCAATACTTTGGATACCGATGGGGCAACCGCATCTATCAAAATGTTTTTTGTATTGATGTTATTGCTGAAAGCAAGCAAAGCCGTATTTCCGGCAAGGTCACTAATCTCACAATTATTAAGTGTTATTGCATTTCCGATCTTGATACCATTCCTGTCGAGTTCACCACTTTGAATAATGTACCTGAATACTATGCTGTCTGATCCGCTTCCGCCCACAAACCATGCTGATCTGGTTTTGGTGCCTATGGTTAATGGAAAAGATGGTGTGCTGTCGTTCTTGATCAATTTTATCTTTTCGTTGAAATGAAAAATAAAATCAAGCGTATCGCCTGTTTTGTAATAATTGTCCGGAGGAATTTTGAGCGATAAAACCGAAGGCCTGTTTGCATCAATCCCGTCTGATGATTGATGAACAGGCAATTGATATGGATTGCTGAGATTCCCGATTGAATCAGCTAGTGTAATTGCAACAGGAATGTCTGCTGCTGCATCAACATCTATTCCGCCATTGGATATCACACATTGCGAAGTGTAGGTGCTGTCGTTCTTTTTACTCAATCCCGATAATGCCATGCCATTAATTGTTGCTGAAACTATGCGAAAGCTATCCCTGTCCGGCAATACCGAAATAGTAATGGTTATGGTATCGCCAATTTTCATGGTCCTGTCTGGAATGCCGACAGCATTGATCTGCGGCGGTGTTTTATCAATTATAAAAGAACCATCAGAACTAAATGGCAGGGAGTCAACTGCAGGAGACAGGCCGCTGCTGTTTGCAAAAGTTAATCCGATAAAACCATCACCTGTTCCGGTGTTTACAGTTATTGAGTAAACATTGGCCGAGCCAGTAATATTTGTTATGGCAGCGTTGCTGATGCCCGGTGTTTGCAGAATAAAATTAGATGCACTTAATCCTGCAATACTTTTCGCTGTTTCTAAACGAAAACTAACGGCTTGCAAATTTGTTTTAACCGGAGGTATTGCTGATAATGAAACCACACCTGTTGTGGTTGTGAATATTATATCATCGCCATAGGCAGTACCAGCAACAGTTATTGCATAGGCTCTTGAATATATTGTTGTGCCTTCCGGTAAGCCGGTGATTAGCTGTGAAAAGTTTCCTGTGCCGCTACCAATGGTCACTTTATTGTTACTTAAAACCGGGTGGGGATTAACAGACCATACAATTCCTTTTTCTGTTACCGGCGCACCGCCATCGTTTGATATTTCTCCACCCAGGCGTGCTGCGTTTTTGGTTATTGAAAAAGCATTGCTGGTAATAACAGTTGCAAGGTTAATGCCTGTTGTGAAATTAAGTGTACCACCAACAGTACTTCCATTTTGGTTGGTGGCTTTTGTGCGGAAATAATATTTAGTGCCGGGTGAAAGACCGGTAAGTGTTGCCGATATATTGGTATTGCCGGTTGTTGCAATAATTGTATCGGGTACTGCCTGAATAGTTGATGGGTGAAGGAATGAATGCAGGCTATCAAATTCAAAAGCAACTGAAGTGGTGGCATTATTATCATTCACCGATCCATTCAGTACTGCGGAGTTTGATCTGATATCCGTTGCTGCATTTGTAACCGCATCAGGTGCCGCGCTGGTCAGTGTTGCTGAAAAACGAAAATTATCAATGCCGCATATATCATCACTGCCCGCTTCGTCTGCATCATCCCATCTCAGTACTAATTGCTCACCTGGCTTCCAGGTAATGCTGTTGATGGTAAATGAAATGTTTTGTTGATTCTCCGGCAGGTTTCCGTTCAAACTGCCGCCGGATGAGGTGTTGGTGACTGAATTGAAATTGAGTTGTGATGCGTTTAGCAAATCCTGTTGATCAATATGTAACAGGTTTCCTGTTTTGTACCTGCAGTACCAGGTGTTTTTATTGGTTGATCCCCCTTTTCTCCATTGTTCGGCAGTAAAACTTACTGTTACCCGGTTTAGCAGACTCCCGGTATGATTGGTAAGAACAAGTCCTATGGCATAAACAGCGGTGCCGGATGCAAGGCTGCCCAATGCCCGCTCGGCAGACCCGGCACTGCCAAGACTATAAACACCGCTTCCTGTGGATGAGCCTGTACTAATGCCAAATGATGCGTTGGTGTTGCTGCCGGTGATCATCATTACCTGCCAGCCAGCCAGGCCGGTTGCATTAATGGGGTTGCTGCTGAGATTGATGGGGCCTTTCCCGCTAAGCGTAAAACTCCCGGCTGAGGGCAGTCCATCAAAATTTTGCGCGTAGACAGCTCCAGGTGTGGTGTATGAAATGGGGGTAACCGTAGATTGAGCCAGGCTAAGCCGGCAAGCACAAATGGCTATGCACAACAGGTAAAAAGCAATGCTTCTCATAAAACCGGGTTTGAATAAATCAACTGTTTGGGTTTATGAGGAGGTTACAGGTTCAAAATAGTGCAGCTTAGCCGGTTTGCCATGCCATGAAAGCAGGTTGGGTGATAAAACGGTGCCGAAAAAGCGTATTTCTTCGCTTTTTTAAGCCGAAAAGCCCCTTTTTAGGGGTAATTTTGCTGGCTTGACCATTGTGCGGGAAATTATTTTCCGGAACTGATGGGGTGGTTGATTTCCGGTGCCGGTAAAGGGTTTCAGATGAATAGCAGGAAAACTTTTGAAAACATTTTGGTTTTTCAGTTTCAGCCATTACCTTTGCCGTCCGAAATTTTAAACGGTTTAGAATGCCTACAATACAACAGTTAGTAAGAAAAGGACGCGAAATTATCAGGGCTAAAAGTAAGTCCAGGGCTTTGGATGCATGTCCACAGCGCCGTGGAGTATGTACACGTGTGTACACTACAACGCCTAAAAAACCAAACTCAGCCCTGCGTAAAGTAGCGAAAGTGCGTTTGACCAATAAGATCGAGGTGATCGCCTATATCCCGGGTGAAGGCCACAACTTACAGGAACACTCTATCGTATTGATCCGTGGTGGTCGTGTAAAGGACTTGCCGGGTGTGCGTTACCACATTGTTCGGGGTAGCCTGGATACTGCCGGTGTGAAAGACCGTAAGAAAAGCCGTTCTAAATACGGTACGAAAAAAGAAAAAGCGAAAAAATAATTTCTCCATAAAAGGCTGAGTAAAGTTTTAATACTTGAAGAAATTCAGCCGAAAGTAAAAATTAGAACATGCGTAAAGCACAAGCCAAAAAATTACCTCTCGCTCCTGATGGACGTTTTAACGATAAACTGGTTACCCGTTTTATCAATAACCTGATGTGGCAGGGTAAAAAGAGTACCGCTATCAATATTTTCTATGATGCGGTAGATAAGGTTAGCAAAGCAACCAATGAAGATGGATATGAAGTGTGGAAGAAAGCCATCGCTAATGTTACCCCTTCTGTAGAGGTACGCAGCCGCAGAATTGGTGGTGCTACTTTCCAGATCCCTGCTGAGGTTCGTGCCGACCGTAAAATCTCCTTAAGCATGAAGTGGCTGATCCGCTATAGCCGCGAAAGGAATGGCCGTACTATGGCCGATAAACTGGCTAACGAGATCATCGCAGCCGCTAAAGGTGAAGGTGCCGCTTTCAAAAAGAAAGAAGATACCCACCGTATGGCAGAGGCTAATAAAGCCTTCTCTCACTTCAAAGTTTAAAATCTCATTAAATTTTTTTCATAAGGCCCTGATTTTCAGGGCCTTATTTTTTTGTGCCCTCCTTCCCTGAAAAAAGTAGACTATATATTATATACATGTGGTGTATTCGCACTACATTTGTAGTGTAATCACTACTAAGTATAGAGTTTTTACGGATAGTGATTCGATCCAATCCAATGTCCATGCAAAAGCTGGTTTTAAATCCAACTTATTCACGATTCTTTGATTCAAATGGAAATTCAACACAAAATCCATCAGGATTCTTCGAAAAAGCTTTCGAAATAATATCCGGATCGTGTTTTTCTCATTCTCAAAAAATCGTTCATCCTCTGTCTGGCCCGTTTACCTCAGTTCGCTTTAACAAACTGCCAAAGCAGCCCAAAGCATCTCTGAAAAGTAACCGAGAACATCTCAAGTTTAAGGCCTTACAAAGCTTTTGCAAAAAATGAAAAAAGTACTTAGTCTCTTACTCATAATCACCGGCGCCATCCTCTTTACAGGATGCAGCAAATCTATTCCTGATGTACTCAGTCCCCGTGATCAAAGCATGAAGTACCTGGTTGGAGACGGTAACAAACTATGGCATCTAAAACAGGTATATGTGAATGGCATTCAGCAAACGCTGACAGATGCGCAAATGAAATACACCCTGACCTACACAATCAATCCCGCTGTAGCATATTCCGGCACTTTTACAGACTCTGACGGCTATAAAGGCAATTGGAAACTCATTAATGACTCTGAATTGTATGAAGTGGTTACCAACAACCCGTCAGGCAATGCCGCAAGTACTGTTATCATCAATGATATCAACGAAACCAAGCTGGACATTGAATCTACCAACAACTCCATTTTAACTACAGTCAGGAAAGTTTACTATGCATATTAATAAAGGCACATATCTTTTCATCATCATGTTGCTTGCCTGTACTACAGGTATGGCGCAGATGTCGATGCCTTTTAGCATGTCGCCAATTGCCAGTTCTTCTGCAAGAATGACTTCCAATGGCGGTAACCCGATTGTAATGAATGGTAACGGTAAATGCCTGAATGTTTCAAATGGTTTGGGTTCTATGTCGAGCATAGCTTCAAGCAGTAAAGGTGTATTTGGTGCAGCATGTGTGGAAACACCGCCCGTTGCAACTGTGTTGATGGAGCTTACTTCTATTAATGTTTATCCTAACCCTACACACAGTACTAGTATCCTGAAATGTGAAGGAAAATTTGATGTTAATTTATCATGCATGGTTAGGGTAATTGGAATGGATGGAAGAGTGGCATTGAATCAAATGGTTCCTATGAAAGATGTGCAGGCTGGTTATACGATCAACGCCAATGCTTATGCAAACGGTACGTATGTAGTAAGCGTTGATTTCATGAATCAGCACTACACTATGAAGTTGATAAAATTATAAGAATAGCCGGAAAGCGGAGAGGGGATAGTCGGTATCTTTGTAGTGGTTTGACTACTGGTTTTAAAAGATACTTTCTATTGTTTGTCGATGTTTTTCGACTGAATTTGTGGTTGATAAATGGTTCACATATCCTATGAAAAACTATTTTTAACCACATGTCCTATGAAAAACCGATTTTTAGAAGTCGTATCCTATGAAAAACCATTTACCTGTAATACCTGTCTGTCATTGAGCGTTATATCTATATATAAATCTTTGAACCAATGAAAATTACATTCATCAGGGAGTTATTGATCGTTACGCTGGTATTCCTGGCCGGGAGTGCTATTGCGCAACCGCCTCCCGGTATCAATTTTCAGGCTTTGGCAAAGGATCCTTTAGGGAATCCGGCCAAAAACAGGTCGGTTTATATAAAAGATGCCATCCTCCAAAATTCGCCTAACGGTACTAAAGTATGGGAAGAAACCCATGTGGTGCAGACAGATAATGATGGGATATATACGATTGTTTTAGGGCAGGGGGTTAAGTCTCCTTCCATTCCGGCTACAACTACAGATATAGGTAAAATTGACTGGGGGCACGGAACTTTTTTCTTAAACACTAAAGTTGCGGTAGCGCCTTCTATCCCGTCTACCTGGTGGGTGGCGGCTGATAATTACTTAGATATGGGTACTGTGCAAATGCAGAGTGTGCCATACGCTTTGTTTGCGGGTAATGCATCGGTAACCAATGTTAATACCAGTATTTCTGCCGGTCCGCCAAACACGTTCCTTATTACCGATAGCCTTGGTAATGTTAACTGGCAAACGCCACGGGCAGCCAGTCAGACTGTAACAACGGTTACCAATTTTAATGTGAGCCTGACGGTATTGCAGGGACAAAACGTGGATATCCCGGCAAATACTACTGCTGTTGCCAGAATATTGCTTCCTGCAGTAAAAAAAGGAGATCCTATTCTTGTAACTCCGCAGGATGATTATCAGAACTGGGCTGTTTATGCTGCCTGGGCAAGTGATGATGGCGTGGTTAAAGTGAGATTCGCGAATTTTACGAACCAGCCGGTGGCAGTTTTGGGAAGTCAATATAAAATAGTGGTTATAAAATAGAAATAGAATAAATACGTTATAGGATGAATCTAATATTTATTCATCTATTAATTTTGAACTAACGAAATATACATTGTGATAACTGTTAATATGAGAAGATTTTTTTATCAGCGCACCTTGCTTGTTCTTGGTGTGCTTTTCTCATTTGTATACAGTGCCAATGCGCAGAAATTTGGAGATAATCTTGGAGATCATAAGGCAACTACTGATCTCAATATGCAGAATAACAAGATCATTAATGCGCAGGGGTTGATTGTTGGTAGCAGCTTTTTCTTAAACAGTACGAGTGTTGCGGTTCAGATTGATGCGGCTGATAAGGCACTGCTGATCTCGAGGGTATTTGATACGAGTGCCATTACCGCCCCGGTAGATGGTATGATGGTGTACAGTGATTTTGATAAGAAGTTTTATTTCAGACAGGAGGGGGTTTGGATAACTTTTGGAACAGTTAATGGTAATAGCGGGGTAACAACATTGAATGCGTTCGTTGGTAGTGTTTTAATAAAAGGAGATAACGGGCCTATTGCAGTGTCTAATTCGGGTGGAACCATTACCATATCTGCTAATACTTCAGCGGCGATATGGAATGCAGGTAAGCTGGCGGGAAAAGCTTTGTCGGGAGCGCCTCCTCAATCCGGGCAGGTTTTACAATATAACGCTTTAAAAAATGCATGGGAGCCAGCCAATATTGCCACCTTAAATAACCTGGTGCTTGCAGATGGATTGAATACTGATTCGATTGTAACTACGTTGAATGGGGAATTACGGAAAATACCTTCTTCCAACTTCATCTTTATTACCGATACAGCCAGCATGCTTAGCAAGTTATTGCGTGTGAGCGATACAGCTGCCATGCTGAGCAATCGATTAAAGATCAGCGATACGGCTGCGATGCTGTCGAACTACTTAAAATTGCAGCAACTGCTGGATTCATTAACGGCGGTACAATCGAGGATACAGACCAAGCTGCTGATCTCAGATACGACAGGTATGCTAAGCAAGCTGCTTCGTAAGGCAGATACGTCGACAATGCTGTCGGGCTACGGCAGATATGGTCAACTGGTAAAATACAGTGATACAGCGAGCATGCTGACAAACTATTTAAAGGCACAACGGTTACTGGATTCATTAACGGCTGTTCAATTGAGGATACAAAGTAAGCTGCTGATTTCGGATACAGCCACCATGCTGAATAATCGTTTAAAGATCAGTGATACAGCCACGATGCTGTCGAACTACTTAAAGTCTCAGCAACTGTTGGATTCGTTGACGGCAGTACAATCAAGGATACAGAGTAAGCTGTTGATCACAGATACAACAGGTATGCTGAGTAACCGATTAAAGATCAGCGATACGGCGACAATGTTGTCGGGCTATAGCAGATATGGTCAGTTAGTAAAATACAGTGATACGGCTACGATGCTGTCGAACTACTTAAAGTCGCAGCAACTGTTGGACTCCTTAACGGCAGTACAATCAAGGATACAGACCAAACTGCTGATCTCAGATACAACAGGTATGTTGAGCAACCTGTTGCGTAAGACAGATACAGCGAGCATGCTGAGCAACCGATTAAAGATCAGTGATACAGCTACGATGCTGTCGAACTACTTAAAGTCGCAGCAGATGCTGGATTCGTTAACGGCAGTACAATCAAGGATACAGACCAAGCTGTTGATCTCGGATACAACAGGTATGTTGAGTAATCTGTTACGCAAAACAGATACGACAACCATGCTGAGTAGCCGTTTAAAGATCAGTGATACGGCTACGATGCTGTCGAACTATTTAAGGTCTCAGCAGATGCTGGATTCGTTAACGGCAGTACAATCAAGGATACAGACCAAGTTATTGATCTCAGATACAACAAGCATGTTGAGCAACCTGTTGCGTAAGACAGATACAGCCACCATGCTGAGTAACCGATTAAAGATCAGTGATACAGCTACGATGCTGTCGAACTACTTAAAATCGCAGCAACTGTTGGATTCCTTGACGGCAGTACAATCAAGGATACAGAGTAAGCTACTGATATCAGATACAACAACTATGCTGAGCAATCTGCTTCGTAAGACAGATACAGCCACCATGCTGAGTAACCGATTAAAGATCAGTGATACAG